>NNBU01000922.1_pt2 | contig 57010 bp, 53 predicted proteins | sample 1173781 | NCBI WGS metagenome assembly NNBU01 (sample SAMN07173937, study PRJNA388173) | plant metagenome | biome: Plant school; feature: Soil; material: Symbiotic tissue of Blasia pusilla L.; isolation source: symbiotic tissue sample KVJ2 | host: Blasia pusilla | place: Norway: Troms, Kvaloya...
GMGACASCATCAGACGCTGGCGCAGCGCCTGGACCGACGGGTCGGTGACGCCGAGCTGCAGCTTGACGGACGGATTGACCTGCGGCCAGCCGCCATTCGACACGATCATCTGATACTGGCCGATGGCCTGCTGGATGTTCATCAGGCTGGTGGGGCTGAGCATGGCCGTGTTGGAAACGACGGTCGCCGTCGTGCGCGAGGCCTGGGCGTCGAACTGGTCGTCCCAGTTGCCGCGACGTGGTGCATTGATCAGCTCGTCCACTGCCGTCTGGGCGGCTGCCTGGCCGGCGATTGCTGCGACACCCGCTGCCGCAGCACCCCGCAACAACGACCGCCGCGAAAGATCAACGATTCCCATCTTCTTGGACATATTTCCTACCGTTTCATCCTGAACCAGAACCAGACGCATACTGCTTCATGGTTAACAAAGCGCCGCCAAAAGGGCGAACAAGCTCGTTGTTGGGTGTTGGGAGGCGACAAGGCCGCACACTCCGCTCATCCCGGCGGTCCCATAGCAATATGGCCAATTCGTGTCACCTGGACGCCGTGTCACGAGAGCGTGTCTGCGCGCCAAGGCCTTGTGACCAGACAACAACAAAACCGGCCGCTTCGCGAGGAAGCGTCCGGTTTGGTGCGGTGGATCGCTGTCTGGAGGTCGTCGAGCGGTGAGGCTCAGAGACGATAGAGGATCTGATCGTTCCAGAAGCGGTCGAGGCGCTGCAGAAGCTTGTTCATCTGGGTGAACTCATCCGTGCCGATGCCGCCGACCTTCTGGATAGAGCCGACATGACGTTCGTAGAGCTTGGCGACGGTTTCCGCGATCTCCTGGCCGGCGTCCGTCAGGCTGATGCGGACCGAGCGACGGTCGACGCGCGAGCGGGCATGGTTGATGAAGCCGAGGTCGACGAGCTTCTTGACGTTGTAGGAGACGTTTGAGCCGAGGTAATAGCCGCGCGAGCGCAGTTCACCGGCAGTGAGTTCGGCGTTGCCGATGTTGAAGAGGAGCAGCGCCTGGATGGCGTTGACGTCGGAGCGACCCTTGCGGTCGAACTCATCCTTGATAACATCGAGAAGGCGGCGGTGGAGACGCTCCACCAGGTGGAGGGATTCCAGGTAGAGCGAGCGGATCGCTTCTTCCTGCGGATCAAGGGGAGCCGACTGCGGCTTGAGCTTGGTGTTCATATCGATCTGCCTCACTGTTTTGTTTGGCGGTGTTGGTTTTTTCTCCCGCCTTGATGAGGACAGTATCCAATGCGCATAAAATTCTATTTAAAACGCAGGCTTAACAGAGGCTTACCAAAGCCCGTCCTGGGATCAGGGTAAATCAACGGTTATCGTCTCCCGCTTGTGTCTGCTTTCGAGCCACAACGCCAGGCGGAAGGCGAGATACAGAACCGCGACGGCACTGTGCATGACGATGGCCAGAACATTGCGGCCGAAGATCTCCGGCCAGATGCCGAACATCAGGATCTGGCCGCCGGCGGCGATCAACCACATGACCGGCCCCCAGGACCCGGCAAGCCACAGACCAAGGGCAGCGACCGGAAAGACGACGGCAAGACCGGCACCAGCGACGCGCCAGGGCAGAGACAAGAGATCGAAGCGTCCGAGCCCGCCATGGCTGTAGCCGACGAGCATGCCCCAATACTGCAGCCCGAACCACAGGCAGCCGAGCGCCACGATGCGCAGGAACAGGATGTAGATGAGCTCCGTCATACTGCGGAGGGGGGCGTTCGGCGAATCAGCTTCCATGGCGTCCACGATAGGGCCTCCCCCTGACCACCGCCAGCAGCGGAGGGCCGCCCTCCCCTTACCGCTTGCGACACACGGTCGTTTTGCAAGCGGCAGGCGGCGTGTTATCAGCAGCGATCAAAGATGGCGGAAGACGCAGACAAGAACAAGGACGAGACGATGACGGACAAGACCCATTCGGTGGACGACGTGACCGGCCATCGGCGCATGCGTCGCCTGCGCAAGGCGGACTGGCAGCGACGCATGGTGCAGGAAAACCGGCTGACCGTCGACGACCTTATCTGGCCGATCTTCGTCGTGCCCGGCAGCGGTATCATGGACCCGATCGCCGCCATGCCCGGCGTCTTCAGAATGAGCGTGGACAAGGCTGTTGAAGCCGCGAAGGAAGCCGCCGATCTCGGAATCCCGGCGATTGCGACGTTCCCGAATGTCGACATGGGTCTGCGCGACGAGACGGGGTCGCATGTCCTCGTTGCCGACAACCTGATCAATCAGACGACGGCCGCGATCAAGAAGGCGGTGCCGAATATCGGCATCATCACCGATGTGGCGCTCGATCCTTTCACCAGCCACGGCCATGACGGCATCTTGCGCGAGGGCGAGATCGTCAATGACGAGACCGTCGACCAGCTGGTGCGGGCGGCGATCGCCCAGGCTGATGCTGGCTCCGATATCATCGCGCCCTCAGACATGATGGACGGGCGCATCGGCGCGATCCGCCGCGGTCTGGATGCCGCCGGCCACCAGAGCGTCGGCATCATGTCCTATGCGACGAAATTCGCCTCTTGCTATTACGGCCCCTATCGCGAGGCGATCTCCACCAGCGGCCTGCTCAAGGGCGACAAGAAGACCTATTACATCGACCCGGCCAACGGCACCGAGGCGATCCGCGATGCGGCGCTCGATGTCGAAGAAGGCGCCGACATGCTGATGGTCAAGCCGGGGCTTCCCTATCTCGACATCTGCTGGCGGATGAAGGAAGCCTTCGGGCTTCCGGTGTTCGCCTATCAGGTTTCGGGCGAATACAGCCAGATCAAGGCCGCGGCCGCCAATGGCTGGATCGACGGCGAGCGGGCGATGCTGGAAACGCTGCTGTCGTTCAAGCGCGCCGGCTGCGACGGCATCCTCACCTATTTTGCGGTTGAGGTGGCCCGCCATCTCGCGCGCAAGGGATGACGTCCGACGCATTATTGTATTCGTGTGGTGAATTCCCATATCTGGAGAACAACCAAAGGAGTTCCGCCATGAGCCTCGACAGCAATTCGTCCTATGCCGCCCCCGAAGACTGGCGCGCCTATAGCGGCGTGCTGTCGCGCCGGGTCTTCGCCTTCATCGTCGACTACCTGTTCATCGGTTTCCTGTGGATTCCGGCGGCGGTGATCGTCTTCTTCCTCGGCATCCTGACGCTGGGGCTGGGCTGGTTGCTCTATCCGATCCTGTTCTTCGTCGTTGCCGGCCTCTATTTCGGCATGTCGCTTGCTGGACCGTCGCAGGCGACCCCCGGCATGCGGATGATGGGGATCGCCATGGTCCGCCTCGACGGCCGCAAGCTCGACTTCATCACCGCGATTGCCCATCTGGCGCTGTTCTGGATCCTGAACTCGGTGCTGACGCCGCTGGTGCTTCTGGCCGGCCTGTTCATCGAACGCTCGCGTCTGGTGCATGACCTGCTCGTTGGTACGGCGACCGTCCGCACCTATTGACGCCAATCACCCTATTCACCCCAAGAAAGCACTCCGGAACCTTCCCGGAGTGTTGACGTTTCATATTCTTGCGCCATCCTAGTCATGCGATGACGTGATAGAGGATTCTCTTCAGCGACAGATGAATACTCAGACCTCTCCCTCCCCCCAGTTCTACCTGACGGCCGCCGCGCCGTGTCCCTATCTGCCGGGTGAACTGGAACGGAAGGTCTTCACGCATATGGTCGGCCCTCGGGCGACAGAGATGAACGATCTCCTGACCCAGGGCGGTTTTCGCCGCTCGCAGAACATCGCCTACCGCCCGGCCTGCGAATCCTGCCGGGCCTGTCTTTCCGTTCGGGTCTTGGTGAAGGAATTCGAGGCCAGCCGCGCTTTTCGTCGGGTGGAGGCTGCAAATCGTGACATCGTCTCCACCGTCTTTCCGGCACAGCCCTCGACAGAGCAGTTCTCGCTCTTCCGCCGGTATCTTGATGCGCGCCACCAGCAGGGCGGCATGTCTGATATGTCGGCACTCGACTACGCGATCATGGTCGAGGACAGCCACGTGCAGACCCGCGTCATCGAATACCGCCTGCGCAGCCCCGGCGATGGTGTCTCGCCGCAGCCGCGCGGCGAACTGGTTGCGGTGGCACTCTCAGACCTGATGAGCGACGGCCTGTCGATGGTCTATTCGTTCTACAATCCGGAGATGGAAAAGCGCTCGCTCGGCACGATGATGGTGCTCGACCACATCCGCCGCGCCCAGGCGCTCGGCCTGCCGCACGTCTATCTCGGCTACTGGGTGCGTGGATCTCAGAAGATGGGCTACAAGACCCGCTTCCAGCCGCAGGAGCACCTGATGAACCAGGGCTGGATGCGGTTTACGGATGACATGGAAGAGTAAGCGCCAAAGCTGCGCATTTAATTGTCGAATCGTTCCAGCGGCCTCCCCGCCTCCGACCGGACGCGGGGAGAGTTTTTCTACGCTTACGACAGCTTGCGGATGATGCCGTAGACGATGTTCTTGTTGGCGCCGTAGCGCAGGCTGCATTCGACGTCGAGCCCTTCGGTGGTGGCGCGCATGATGCGCCACATGTCCTCTTCCGAACGGAGCAGCAGCGCCCAGTTCATGAAGGTTTCCATGTAGCCGTCGTCGGGAATTTCGTCGGCGAAGTTGGCGAACAGGAAAGTGCCATTCGGCTTCAGCATCTGCAGGCAGCGCTGCGACAGCTTGATGGCAACTTCGTCGGCCAGGTAGTCATAGAGGCCGGCGGCATAAACGAAATCGAACTTGCCGAGCGTCTGCGAGCGCATCAGGACCGTACGGACGGAGCCGTCCACGGCTTCGACGGCCGTGCCGGCGAACTCGCTGGCGACCGCGCCGACGCTGAGCGGGTCCTGATCGAGGGCAACCCAGCGCTTGATGTTGCCGTTCTTCAACTCCTGGGACAAGTTCCCCTCGCGCAGGTGGCCCGAGGCAATCGTCAGGATTTCGGCTTCGCCGCCGCGCGACGATGCCACGTCGTCAACATATTGGGCGAGGAGATCGCGGCGCTCACGCACCGCAACGCAAGCCGGCGACTCGCTGGTGAAGCCATTGACGGCCTTGCCCATCGGGCTTGCCGCATCGAGCATCGGCTGAACACTCGGGTGCCGGTAGATAAAATCAAGCAGGCCGGCGTCGCCGGAATAGCCGCGCGGTTTCTGGAAGGACCAGCGCGTAAAGGGATCCTCGTGGAAGTGGCTTGCAATGGCATGGTTCTGCGCGATCGGGATCAACTGTTCCCAGACCTTCGGCGAGTACCGATTGCGAATGCCGTGCAGGCCGGTGAGCAAGCGAAGCATGATCTGGCCGACGGCCGTCTCCTGCTGGAACTGCTGTTCGGCAACCCGAAGGTGCAGTGCCAGCTCCGCGCGCGCCTCGTCGAGTTCGCCGTCGCGCACCGGCTTGGCTGAAGAAAAAACCTGGGAAGCAATAGAGTCTGGGGTGATGAGGCTTTCGCCGTCGAATGCCATGTCCAAATCGCTCATCTTGCGCTCCATTTTAGTCAATCTTGATATTAATACTTCGTAAACCATAGTGGGATTTTCATTCTCGTACACCCCCAATTTCCGCAGATCTTAAAACGTAGTTAACGCCTGTGCCAGTTAAGATCAGACAGCGCGCCTGTGTGTAAAGCGCGGAAACGGGAGCACATGATGGACCGGGGCAATGAGTACCCAGAACGGGCTGGATCGAGCGCGCCTCTTCCGTCGCGCCCAGCGATCGCCTCTTCCGGCGCCACCCCGGCACCGACCGTCGAGCCAAAATCCTTGAATGCTGACACTGTCTCCCCTGTTGACCTTAGACGCCTCTATATGAGCGAGCGCGGAGAGGCGCAGGTGCGCGACACACGGCGTGGCCTCTGGCTTGCCGTCATCGTCTACCTGCTCTTCGGCATCTCGGACGCGATGCTGATCCCGGACGTTGCGATCCAGACAATCACGGCACGCTTCGTCGTCGCCGTCCTGGCGATGACAGTGATGGAAGTTCTTGTCGCCGCGCGTGCGCCTTCGAAGTGGTCTGACGTCACTTGCGCTGTCACGGTCGTTGCGGGTTACCTCGGCTGGCTGATCCCGGCGATGGAGACGACAGCCTTCGAGACCTTCCGCTTCTACATGCTGTTTGGCACGATCTTCATGATGAGCGCCAATCTGTTCTTTAATCTCTTCTTCCGTTTGTCGGTGGCGACATCCGCGACCATTCTGATGATCTTCTTTACAAGCCTCGCCTTCGTCCCGGCCCTGGAGCCGGACCAGCGGCTGGTGCTCATACTCTTCTATCTGTCCTGCTTCGCGTTCACCTCCTACGTGAACTGGAAGCTGAACCAAGAACGCTACAACGTCTTCCTCAATGCCCGCGAAGCGACCCACCAGCATCAGGAATCGGAAAAGCGCGGAGCCGCCCTGGAGCGTCTCTCCAACACCGACTATCTGACGGGTGTCGAAAACCGCAGTGCGGTTGACAAGCGCCTGCGGGACTACTGGAGCAACTGGCAGAACGAGGGCGCAAGTTTTGCCGTCATGCTGGTCGATGTCGACTTCTTTAAGAAATACAATGACTTCTACGGACACCAGGCCGGCGACCGCTGCCTGGTGCTGGTGGCGTCGGCGCTCAGCGACATGCTGAAGCCGCTCAATGCCACAGTCGGGCGTTACGGGGGCGAAGAATTCATCGTCTTGTCGCGCGTCACCGGCCGCGAACAGGTGATGGCGCTTGCCGAAGTCATCCGCGCCACCGTCGAGGATATGGCCCTTGTGCATGACCAGCGCCGTGACGGTCAGGCCGTGGTGACGGTCAGCGTCGGTGCCGCCTATACGCGCGCGCAGACCGGGCCGAAGCTGGAGCGCATCATCAACGAGGCCGACCGCGCACTCTATTCCGCCAAGGCGAACGGCCGCAACTGCGTGCGCCTGTTCGACCCGAACGATCCGCTCAGCAGCGACGACAATGAAAACATCGCAGCCACCCTGCGCATGGCCGTGCGCAATGACCTGGTCCATCTCGTCTACCAGCCGATCCAGAATATGCGGACCGGTCGCGTAGAGGGCGTGGAATCGCTCATGCGCCTGAAAATGGTCGACGGCACGCCGCTTTCGCCCGGCCAGTTCATCCCCGTTGCCGAACGTACCGGCGCGATCCTTGAGCTCGGCCTCTGGGCCATTCGCCGCGCCTGCACCGAAGTCCTGGCGCCGGGCCTCGTGCCACTTGCCAGCGTCAATGTCTCGGCTATCCAGCTGAAGTCGCGCGGCTTTGCGCTCGCAGTCTCGACGATCCTTGAAGAAACCGGGGTGTCCGGCTCGCAGCTCGCCTTCGAGATCACCGAAGGCATCGACATGGAAGGACAGTCGGACGTCATTCGCTGCATCACCGACCTGCAGGCGCTCGGCATCCGTATCTGGCTCGATGATTTCGGCACCGGTTTTGCCGGCCTCTCCTGGCTCCGCCTCTTCCCCTTCGACACGGTGAAGATCGACCGCTCCTTCCTGCAGGATGCTCGCCGACCGGCCGGCCGCGCCATGCTCGAAGACATCATCCGGCTGATCCGCAACCGTGGCCTCAAAATCCTGATCGAAGGCCTGGAGACCGCCGACCATGTCGACCTAATGCACGAACTCGGCATCGAACTCGGCCAGGGCTACTATCTTGGCCGACCGGTTCCGATCGAGGAAGTGCGGATCAAGGCCGTGCCGCGACTCGCCACCGTCGTCAGCCTCTAGACCCTAGAAACTACTGCCAGATTTGGCCGATCCGTCGGCACGAATTCAGGCCCCGAAGCCGGTATGATGGACGCATCCATACCGGTTCGGGGCCTTATTCATGACCATTGCGCAAACCGACATCCTGCGGGGAGCCCAGGAATTTTCCGAGAAGCTGCTCAAGCACACGGATATCCGCGTCAGCGAAACCTATCTCGAAGCCCTTCGCCAACATGTCGACCCGGTTCGTTATGCCGCCGGCGACACCATCTTCAGCAAGGGCGATGACAGCAGCTTCGCGGTCCTGATCGCCGATGGCGAGATCGAGGTGTTTGCACCGGAGACCGGTGATACGCTGGCGCTGGCCGGCGACGGGACGCTGGTCGGTGAACTCGGCATGATCAGCGGCGATCCGCGCAGTGCGTCTGCCAAGGCGCGCACGCCCGTGCGCGGCTGGATGATCGACCGGAGCGACTACCGGGAATTCCTTCGTGACCGGCCGGAGCTCGCCACTCTCTTCTTCCGCAAGATCTATGCCCAGCTTTCGGCCAGCTATGGCAAGCTGCGGGAACAGTATGTCGCCCTTGAGGACGCCGACCGGCGCTATCACGCGCTGGCCTTCATGTTCGTCACAATCGTTCTGATGGTGAATGCCTATGCGCTGGTCAATGCGCTGCTGCTCGGGAGCCTGCGCACCTCCCACCATGACGCGATGATCTTCTGGACCTCACGGGCCATGGAACTTTGGGGCGGTTTCATCCTGTGGGGGTTGACCGTACGCTGCGGCCTCACCCGCCACGACATGGGCATCCGAAGGGCCAATCTGGGGCGGTCGATCCTGATGGGCCTCCTGATCAGCCTGCCGGCGCTGGCCGCGATGGTCTATTTCCGCACGCGGCTCTATCCGCAACTGGCCGGCACGCCGCTCATCAATCCGGCACAGCTCACGCTCAGCGTCTACACCTACATCCTGATCGCCGCCCTGCAGGAGTGGATCTGCCGCGGCGTGTTCCTCACCTCGATTGCCAAGCTCATGCCGGGCCGCATGCGGCCGGCCGCCGCCGTGCTGATCTCGTCTTTGGTCTTCTCGACGCTGCACCTGCATTATTCGTCATCGCTTGCGGTGGTTGCGCTTGTCACCGGGATAGTCTGGGGCACGCTGTTTCTGGCCTATCGCAACCTCGCTGGCCCCATCGTCTCGCATTTCATCCTGGGCAATGCCGCGACGCTGATGGGGATCTGGGCGATCTGGCAGGGTGGCTGAGCCACATACGAAGAAAGCCGGCCGCTTGCGCGACCGGCTTTGTCTCCTGATCCATCAGTCTCGGCTCAACCGGCAAACTTGCCGCTGCGGGGGAACCCCTTAGGCACGGCGCGGCCGGCGGTTGCGCGGTCACCGAGCCATTCGATCAGTTCGTCCTTGGTCTTGGTGAAGGTACGGCCCGCCGAATCCGCCCAGGTCAGGCCGTCTGTAATCGCAAAGCACTTCACGTCGGAAATGCCGCCGTCCTTGTAGCGCTGCAAGCGCACGCCCTTGCCGCGGGTCATTTCCGGGATCTGGGCGAGCGGGAAGGCCAGCATCTTGCGGTTCTCACCGACGACGGCGACATGGTCGCCGCTGACAGTCACCACGAGTTTCGCCTCATCCGGCATGCCGACATTCATCACCTGCTTGCCCTTGCGGGTGTTGGCGACCACCTCCCCTTCCGGCACGACGAAGCCGTTGCCGGCAGTCGAGACGAAGAGCAGCTTGCGGGTCGCGTCATGCACAAAGGCGGTCAGCACGTCCTGGTCGTTTTCCATGTCGACGATGATGCGCAGCGGTTCGCCATGGCCGCGGCCACCCGGCAGCTTGTCGCCGCCTAGCGTGTAGACCTTGCCGCCTGTTGTCACGAGCAGGATCTTGTCCGTCGTCTGGGCCGGGAAGGCCACCTTGAGCCCGTCGCCTTCCTTGAAGGTGAGCGAGGACGTGTCGGAGATGTGACCCTTCAGCGCGCGAATCCAGCCCTTTTCCGAGATGACGACGGTGATCGGTTCCTTCTCGATCATCGCCTGCTGGATTGCTTCCACATCGGCGTCCGGCGCATCGGCAAACAGCGTGCGGCGGCGGCCAAGCTCGGTTGCCTTGGCATATTTCTTCTTCACCTCGCCGATTTCCCAGGCGACCGTCTGCCACTGCTTGTCGTCAGACGCGAGCAGGGATTCGATCTCGGCCTTCTCGGCAGAAAGCTCGTCATGCTCCTTGCGGATCTCGAATTCCTCGAGCTTGCGCAAATTTCTGAGCCGCATGTTGAGGATGGCTTCGGCCTGAATGTCGGTCAGATCCCATTTGGCGATCATCACCGGCTTCGGCTCGTCCTCCTCGCGGATGATGCGGATCACCTCGTCGAGGTTGAGATAGGCGATCAGCAGGCCGCCGAGGATTTCCAGACGGCGGTCGATGGCAGCCAGACGGAACTTCGAACGGCGGACGAGCACGTCCTTGCGGTGGTCCAGCCACTCGGTCAGCACCTCGTTGAGGGCCATGACCTTCGGCACCTTGCCCTGGGACAGCACGTTCATATTGAGCGGAATGCGGCTTTCGAGCTCGGTCAGCTTGAACAGCGACTCCATCAACAGCGTCGCATCCACCGTGCGGCTCTTCGGCACGATAACGACGCGCACGTCTTCGGCGCTTTCGTCGCGGATATCCTCCAACAACGGAAGGCGGCGGGCGATCAGCAGTTCGGCGATCTTCTCGATCAGGCGCGACTTCTGCACCTGGAAGGGGATCTGGGTGATGACGATCTGGTACCCGCCACGGCCGAGATCCTCGATCTCCCACTTGGCGCGCACGCGAAAACCGCCGCGGCCGGTGCGGTAGGTTTCGAGCATCGACGCACGGCTCTCGACGATGATGCCGCCGGTCGGGAAGTCGGGGCCCTCGATGCCGCCACGCTCCGGATGGGCGGGATCGGCAAACAGCTCCTCGACGGAAGCGCCGGGGTTCTTGATCAGGTAGAGGGCCGCATCGCAAAGCTCATGGGCATTGTGCGGCGGGATCGAGGTCGCCATGCCGACGGCAATGCCGGAGGAGCCGTTGGCCAGCAGGTTGGGGAAAGCACCCGGCATGACGACGGGTTCGTCGTCTTCCTCGTTGTAGGTCGGGCGGAAATCGACCGCGTCCTGGTCGATGCCTTCAAGCAGCAAAGCCGCGACATCGGTCATGCGGGCTTCGGTGTACCGATAGGCTGCCGCGCTATCGCCGTCGATATTGCCGAAATTCCCCTGCCCGTCGACGATCGGATAGCGCTGGGAGAAATCCTGCGCGAGGCGCACCAGCGCATCATAAACCGACTGGTCGCCATGCGGATGGAACTTACCGATGACGTCACCGACGATACGGGCGCATTTCTTGAAGGCCGAATTCGGCCGGATGCCCATTTCGCTCATCGCGTGGATGATGCGGCGATGCACGGGTTTCAACCCGTCGCGAACGTCCGGCAGCGCACGATGCATGATGGTCGAGAGCGCATAGGCAAGATAACGCTCTTCGAGCGCCGCCTTCAGATCGACCGGCTGAATGTGATCGCCACCCTCATCGGGCGGAAGTTGATTTTTCCCCATGGGTCTCACCTAGCGGAGATGGGCCGCAACGGCAAGGAATCCGGGGATTCAGCCTGTGGATTAACCTGTTGTGACCGGCGTCACCACCGACGACGGAAGCGGGTCCTATCGGCGAAAAGCGGTGGAAGCTCTTTGCAAAGCCCCTTATATGTAGCTGCCATTCGACGACCTGCGTCAAAGAGCGCGGACCAGCCACAGAGGACGACGTCATGAGCCTGCACCAATCCACCCGGATCCTTCTTACCAGCGCGGCCTTGTGCGCCCTGTCGAGCCAGGCCTTTGCGCTCGACGGCGCGGACCTCCTGAAGAAGATCAACGCCTCCTATGCCACCGGCGGCGCCACCATCACCGCCGATTCGATCGAAGTCGACGGCGAGGACGTGGTGCTGAAGGGCGTGAAGTTCGGCCTCCAGGCGGAACCGGGCAAGACACCGCTTTCGCTCGACGAACTGACCCTGCAGGGCGTGACCGAGGAAGATGGTGGGGCCTATTACATCGAGCGCGTCGATTTTCCCGAAGTGAACGTCACGGAAGAGAAATCGACCTTCTCAGTCAGCGAGCTCTATCTCGCCGGCATCTATGTGCCGGGCGAAAAGGCCGAGGGCATCGACTCGCTGATGTTCTACGAAGAGGCCCATAGCGGCCCGGTCAAGGTGACGGTCGACGGCAAGCCGGTCTTCTCGATGGGCGAAGCGACCGGCACGATGAGCCTGTCGGACGACGAAAAGACGATCTCGTTCGAGGGCTCGGCGAAGGGCGTCAACGCCGACCTGACCAGCGTCGAAGATCCGAAGAGCAAGGAAATGATCGATGCGCTCGGCCTGCAGACGCTGAACGGCAACCTGAACACCTCGGGCAGCTGGGAAGTCGAGACGGGCACCATCGACGTCGAGGACTACTCGATCGATTTCGCCAATGTCGGCAAGCTGTCGATGTCCTTCGGCATTTCCGGCTACACGCTCGACCTCGTGAAGCAGATGCAGGACCAGGCCAAGGCGATGCAGGCACAGCCTGACAACCAGCAAGCCCAGCAGGCAGCCGGCCTTGCCATGCTCGGCCTCGTGCAGCAGTTGTCGCTGATCAACGCAAAAATCCACTTCGACGATGCCGGCATCACCAAGCGCGGCCTCGACTATGCCGGCAAGAGCCAGGGCACCGACGGCGCCCAGATGGGCCAGATGATCAAGGGCATGGTGCCGCTGCTGCTCGCCCAGGCCAAGCTCGGCGCGCTGCAGAATGACGTGTCGGCCGCGGTGAACACCTATATCGACGACCCGAAGGCCCTGACGATCGTCGCCGCACCGACCAGCCCGGTCGCCTTCCCGATGATCATGGGTGCCGCCATGGGCGCGCCTGAAACCATCCCGGCCCTGATCGGCGTCAAAGTAACCGCGAACGACTGATCCTCTTGGGATTGGAATGAAAGGGGCCCGGTTGCGAAAGCTGCCGGGCTTTCTTCGTACGGGCGAGGCAAAGAAAAGGCCGGGATCGCTCCCGGCCCTGTCCATTCAGATCTTCAGACCCGATCAGTCCTTTTTCGGCTGCGGCACGACGCGCAGCGCCAGTTCCCGCAACTGCGTCGGCGTAGCCGGCGACGGGGCGTTCATCAGGAGGTCCTGGGCCTGCTGGTTCATCGGGAAGATCGAGATTTCGCGCAGGTTCTTGGCGCCGACCAGAAGCATGACCACGCGGTCGATGCCGAAGGCGCAGCCGCCGTGCGGAGGTGCGCCGTACTGGAAGGCACGGTAGAGGCCGCCGAAGCGCTCTTCCACGTCCGTCTGGCTGAGGCCCACCTTCTCGAACGCCTTGACCATCAGTTCCGGCGACTGGTTACGGATCGAGCCCGAGGCGATCTCGAAGCCGTTGCAGACGGCGTCATACTGATAGGCCTTGAGCGACAGCGGATCCTGGCTTTCCAGCGCGGCCAAGCCACCCTGCGGCATCGAGAAGGGGTTGTGGGCGAAGTCGATCTTCTTTTCTTCCTCGCTCCATTCGTAGAACGGGAAGTCGACGATCCAGCACATTTCGAAACGATCGCGATCGACGAGGTTCAGTTCCTCGCCGGCGCGGGTGCGGGCTTCGCCGGCAAACTTGAAGAACTTGGCCGGGTCACCAGCGACGAAGAAGGCTGCATCGCCTGCTTCAAGACCGAGCTGCTGGCGGATCGCTTCCGTGCGCTCTTCGCCGATGTTCTTGGCGAGCGGGCCGGAGCCGGCGATCTTGCCGTCTTCTTCCTTCCAGAAGATGTAGCCGAGGCCCGGCTGGCCCTGGCCTTGCGCCCAGGCGTTCATGCGGTCGCAGAATGCACGCGACCCGCCGGTCTTGGCAGGGATCGCCCAGATCTCGACCTTCGGGTTCGATGCGATCATGCCGGCGAAAACCTTGAAGCCCGAGTCACGGAAATGGTCGGTGACGGCCTGCATCTCGATCGGGTTGCGCAGGTCCGGCTTGTCGGAGCCATACTTGCGGATGGCGACGTCATAGGGAATGCGCGGCCACTGCTTGGTGACCGGCTTGCCCTCGGCGAACTGTTCGAAGACCGAGGTCATCATCGGCTCCATCGTTTCCCAGATCTCTTCCTGGGTGACGAAGCTCATTTCGACGTCGAGCTGGTAGAATTCGCCCGGCAGACGGTCGGCACGCGGGTCTTCATCGCGGAAGCAGGGCGCGATCTGGAAATAGCGGTCGAAGCCGGCGACCATCAAGAGCTGCTTATACTGCTGCGGCGCCTGCGGCAGCGCGAAGAACTTGCCTTCATGGATGCGGCTCGGCACCAGGAAGTCGCGCGCGCCTTCCGGCGAAGAGGCCGTCAGGATCGGCGTGGTGAATTCGGCAAAGCCGGCAGCGCCCATGCCCGTGCGCATGGCCGAGACGATCTGGGTGCGCTTGACGATGTTCTTGTGCAGCGTCTCGCGGCGCAGATCGAGGAAGCGATACTTCAGGCGCACGTCTTCGGGATAATCGGGCTCGCCGAAGACCGGCAGCGGCAGTTCCTTGGCGGCCGAGAGAACCTCGATTTCCTGGGCGTAAAGCTCGATCTCGCCTGTTGCCATCGCCTTGTTGGTGGTCTCTTCCGAACGGGCCTTGACGAGGCCGTCGATGCGGATGACCCATTCGCCACGCACGGTTTCGGCCAGCTTGAAGGCCGGGCTATCCGGGTCGGCGACGACCTGGGTGATGCCGTAATGGTCGCGCAGGTCGATGAAGAGCACGCCGCCATGGTCGCGGACACGGTGGACCCAGCCGGAAAGACGGACAGTCTGCCCGACATCGGACTTGCGAAGGGCGGCACAGGTGTGGCTGCGGTAAGGATGCATGGTCAAGTTTCCCGAATGTGACGGTCGTTAAGGGCACCATCATGGGAGGCGCGCGACCGATAGAAAATCGGGCGGAAAAGCGCATGGTGTGGCTGATTTGTCAAGGCTGGAGGCCAGGTGCTGGCACGCATCAACGGGCCGTTGGAATTTTCGTCTCCGCAAGCAGCCAATTTTGGGCAGCCTGACCTGCTTTCTCCTCCCGGCGGCCCGCCTCATGTCTTTATCTAGTTATTCTATGGAATTTATAAATGTCTCAGCGCACTCCCGCGTCTCCCTTCCGCCATTCATTCAGGTAGATTCCATGATTTCAACCAAGCCTTCCTCCCCCTAGAGCTTTTCCGGTTCAAGGGTCTCGCCTTCCTCCTGGTGCTTTTCATCCTCGCGGCGACGGCCTCGGCCGCCTTCGCCAAGGACGGCGTGCTGATTTCCTACGAAGCGACCCCATCTGCCGGCTTCGACCTGCCCGGCCTCAAGGATGCAAGTTATTCCGACCGCGCCGCCTTCTCCGCCAAGGCGCTGGAGGTCATCGTGCCGAAGATCCTGAAAGCCGTAGATGTCGACCCGGCGCTTGTCTCGACCGAAGTCACGCCCGGTGGCTACCTGTTGAAGACCAACGCCTCGCTGCAGTCGCAGGCGGATCTGGACGATGCCCAGGCGGACAGGCTGGCTGCCGCCCTCGGTTACATCTTCCATCAGTACAGCGTGCTGGTCTCGCGTCTAGGCGACAGCAGCGGCTCCACCGGCTTCGTCACGGTGCGCTTCCCGGAAAACGCGCTTGACGCCAGCGTTGCGCAGGCCTTTTTCGAAAAGGCAGAGGCAACGCACAAAGGCCTTGGCGGCGGCTATACCGCCTTCGGCGACGAGCAGATCTTCCTCAATGTGACGGATTCGGCCGGCAAGACCTATAGCGGACTCGACGACACCGCCTTCCTCGACGGCCTCACCCGCACCGCGGCCTCCTTCGGCGCACCTGCGCCTGAAATCGCCACGTCCGGCAAGGCGTCCGCACGGTTCATCGACAACGACTGGAAGGCTTCGCCCAAGGGTGAATCCTATGTCGAACGGCTGGGCGGCGCTGACGCCCCGGTCGTGAAGGCCCTGGACGCCATTGCCGCCGATTATGCAACGCTGGTTGCCGAAACGGCCCATTCGCTTGGCTGGCACTGACGGCAGAGTTTTGACGGGGCGTCAAAGGCGCGCCTCGTCTGATCGACAAAACGATCCCCATGGCAGATCATCGTCCTGGGGAGCCTGATGCCTTCGTCCGAGATTCTCTGTAGGCAAACGCATCCTTGCCCGATCGCGACCGGGTGAACAGCACATGACCCACCAGATGTCATCGAGGCTGATGGCGTTGCGGCACCCCTGCCCGGTTTATCTGACGCCAATCAATTTGCCTGCAGGTCAAATCGTCAGGACCAGCGGGCAGTGATCCGAAACCTCCGGGTCCGATACGACGGTGAAGTCCAGAACCGTGACGTGTTGATTGACGAGCATGTAGTCGGCGTATCTGCCCGGTTTCGAATAGTGCGACGTGCGGGTGCCCTGAAAGCCTCTCGTGGTGACGAGGTCCACGAGGCCAAGCTTGCTCAGAACATCGAAGGTTTCGCTGTTCGGCTCCACGTTGAAGTCACCGCACACGATCAACGCGTCTCCAGGCTCCACCACCCGCGCGACCAGGTCGGTCAGCCGTTCGGCTTGCAGCCTTCGCTCCGGCGTGTCCCCCTTGCCATGGAGATCACGAAGCCCATGCATATGGGCGATGCACAGGAACCGGTTCTGTTCAAAATCGTAGACGCGAATGGCGTGGGCGCTTCTGGACCTCGGGTGCTCGCCATAGCCATCTGGTGAGAACTCCTTGTGGACGAAGCCCTGGGCCTGCGCGGTGATCGGGATGGACTTGTGGACGAAGGTCGCCAGTCCCCATTGAGACGGCACCGGGCACTCTTCATCCCAAAGGGTCCCTTGGGCCGCCGGACAGAACATGGCAGCATGATCAGGCAGGACGCGGGCAACGTTCTGAAAGACGTTTGCGCGCTGCGGCAGGATGTGGTCGCCGTCGCGATACATCAACCAGTCTGTCTTCGCTGCCGGGCTATGCGTCACTTCCTGTAGACACAGGATGTGGGGGCACTCTTCTGCGAGATAAGACGTCAAGCGCTGGTGCAGTTTTCCGCCCCAGCCATTGAGGCACATTATCTTCATTTCGCGTTACTCCCTATCGCCGACATGCGTTCGAGTGGTGCCTCGCCTGTGCAATCAACGCACCACTTGCCCCCCTCACTCCGGCAAAAGCACGCTCGCCAGATCCAGCGGCGCCACGAAGGGCTCGCAGCCGTCGCCGCCCTCCTGCTGCAGTTTGCCGTCGATCATCAGATGCGCATGGCCATGGATCTGCGACCAAACGAGTTGTTCGACGGCCGCCCTGCCCTCCGGCGTGTCCAGCTTCATGCGCTTGGCCACTGGAGCCGAGATTTCCTCCAACACCGCATGGGCGGCATTGGCGGGCGGGCCGAGGGTCGGGTCGTCCCAGTCGAGGCGGTTGGCGGTGAACATCAGGCGGAAGAGGTGTGGCCTTGCGGTGGCAAAGGCGAGATAGCCGCGGGCAGCGGCGCGCAATTGTTCGGCCGGATCGCCTGACGCTGTCGCCATGGCTGATCGCATCGAGGCGGCAAACAGCCTGAAGCCCTCGACCGCAAAGGCGGTCATCAGGTGGCGCAGGGTCGGAAAGTGATGTTCGGGGGCGGCATGGGACACGCCGACGCGGGCGGCGAGTTTGCGCAGGGTGAGACCCTCCAGCCCACGCTCCTCCAGCATCGTTAGACCCGTGTCGATCAATGCTTGGCGCAGGTCGCCGTGGTGATAGGATTTTTGCCGTGCCATGCCCCTGTCTAACCCCGCCTGCGGGTCTCTGTCAAAGTCATCTTGACAGTGACAAGTTAATCCGACATCTCTATCTTGTCATTGCCAAGATCGAATGTTCGGATGGAGCGCGCCATGGATTTCACGCAGATGTTTTCGGCCGCCAGTACGGTGGCCATGCTGGGATGGCTGGTGCTGATCCTCGCCCCGCGCTGGCCGATCGTTATCCAGGCCTTGCGCCTCGGGCTGATCGGCCTGTTATCCCTCACCTATGCCGTACTGATCTTCGTCTATTTCTTCCGCGTCGAGGGCGGCGGCTTCGGCTCGATCGGGGAAGTCCGGGCGCTGTTCATGAGCGATCCGGTTCTCGTCGGCGGCTGGATCCATTACCTCGCCTTCGACCTCTTCGTCGGCACCTGGATTGCCACCGAAGCCGACAAACTCCGCTGGAACCGCCTGCTGCAGGCGCCGATCCTCATTGCCACCTTCATGTTCGGGCCAATCGGCCTTCTCCTGTTTCTCATCATGCGGGCGAGCCAGTCCGTCACTCCAACCGCAAAGGCCTGAGCCATGACGCTGATGTTCGACCAGACCCTGCCGCTCGCCTTGCCGGCGGCAACCGATCTTGCCCGTGCCGCCTCCGCGCGTCGGCTGCTCATCCTGGCGCTCGGCTTCCAGCTTGCCCTTGCCGCGCCCTCGCTGCTGGCATTTGGCATCGATGACCGGGTGATCAACGGCATCAGCGTCTGGATCAAGCCGATCAAGTTCCAGCTGTCGCTGGCGGTGATGATGGCAACGCTGCTGTGGCTCCTGCCACTGATCGAACCGAGGGCGCTGGCCAGTCGCGGCCTTTGGACCGCCGCCTTCGCCGCCGCCGTGACCGCCATGGGGGAGATCGCCTATATCACCCTGCAGGCGGCGCGCGGTCGGGCCTCGCATTTCAACGATTCGACGCCGATAGAAGCCACGCTCTATAGCCTGATGGGCATCGGGGCGGCCATGCTGGTGCTCTCGGCACTGGTCATCGGAGTCTATATCCTGACGCGTCCTGCCCCACTCGCGCCCATGGGTCTGCGCCTCGGCGGCGGCTGGGGGCTCATCCTTGGTGCGATCCTGACGCTGCTCACCGCCTTTGCGCTCGGCAGCGGCCAGATCGGCGGCCCCGGCCACTGGGTCGGTGGTGTCAGGACCGATGTCGGCGGCCTGCCACTGTTCGGCTGGTCGCGAACAGGCGGCGATCTAAGGGTGCCGCATTTCTTTGCCACCCACATCATGCAGGCGCTGCCGATCCTTGGTTTCGCGCTCGACCGTTTCGCCCCGGACCAGGCGAAACTCGGCATTGCCCTTGGTGCGCTCGCCTCCATCGCGGTGGTCGCCGCCACTTTCCTCCAGGCTATCAGGGCCGTTCCTTTCCTGTAACGTCGCAAAGTCAGGCGGATGTCACAGGATGACATCCGCCTGACACTTTATACCTGTCGCCTCCGGTCAATCGGCGCTAGGAATTCGGACCTGCCGCATCCCCGACTCATCCCCCTCCGTTGCGGCGCGCAGGTTTTCCCGATGAATGACATCCGTCCGCTGATCCCCCTCCTCGTCACTGCCGGCATCCTGATCGGCGGCAACGGTCTGCAGGGCACCTTCATCTCGCTGCGCGCGCTCGACGAGGGGTTCAGCGCCTCCGTGGTCGGCATGATCGGCACCGGCTATTTCATCGGCTTCGTCATCGGCTGCATCTACGTCACGAAGATCATGCGGGCGATCGGCCATATCAGAGCCTTCTCGGCACTGGCGGCCATCGCCTCTGCCGCTTCGATCATGATGGTGTTGGTCATCGATCCTGTCTCGTGGTTCCTGATGCGCCTGGTGCAGGGTATCTGCTTTGCCGGGCTGTTTGCCGTGGTCGAAAGCTGGCTGAATGCCCGTGTTACCAACGCTACCCGCGCCAGAACACTGTCGGTCTATCGCTTCGTCGATCTCGGCTCGGTGACGGCGGCGCAATATCTCATTCCGCTGTTCGGGCTCGCCGGGTTCGATCTCTTCGCCATCATTGCCATGGCGCTGACGCTGTCGCTGGTGCCGATCTCCTTTGCCGACCGGACGAGCCCTGCCCCGCCCGAGGATGTGAAGTTCGACATCAAGGTGCTGTGGTCGGTCTCGCCGCTCGCGACGGTCGGCTGCATCGTCATCGGGCTCACCAATTCCAGCTTCCGTTCGCTCGGGCCGATCTATGCCGATGGCATCGGCATGTCGGTGACCGCAATCGCCACCTTCATGAGCGTCGGCATCTTTGCCGGCATCGTGCTGCAATATCCGCTCGGGCATTATTCCGACAAACTGGACCGGCGCGTCATCATTCTGATATCGGCGCTGGGCGCACTTGTTGCCTGCGGCTTTCTGACCTTCTTCGCAGGCGAAAACGAACTGGCCAATTTCATCGGCATCTTCGTCTTCGGCGCCTTTGCCATGCCGCTCTATTCTCTGTGTTCCGCCCATGCCAACGATCACGCAGCACCTGGCCAGCATGCGCTGATTTCTGCCGGCACGCTGTTCTTCTGGTCGGTCGGCGCGGTCATCGGGCCGCTGTTTGCCTCCTTCCTGATCGACATCTTCGGCCCGCATGCGCTCTTCGCCTACATGATCGTGGTGCTGGTCTTCTTCGTCGCCTACACCGTTGCCCGCATCTTCGCGCGCGAGGCCGTGCCGACGGAGCGGCGCCGCATGCGGTTCCGCAGCCTGCTGCGCACCTCGACCTTCTTCAGCAAGCTGGCGACCCCGCCCTCGGAGAAGGATGGCGGCTGAACGATGCGCGGCCTCCGCCCTGCGACAGGATGGTCAGCGCGTCGCTATTGCTGAACCGTGCCGTCAACTTTAAAACCGGGACGATAACGGAGCTTGCCGCGTGTTGAACCTGTCCCGCCGAACTTTGCTCAAATCCGCTGTCGTGGCTGGCGCCTATGGCGCCGGCGTCGCCATTCTGCCACGTCTGTCCCAGGCGCTCGCCGCCCCCACCCCGCTCGACATCGAGGCGCGGATCATCGAGGCCACACTCGACGGCAAGGCGGCGACGAAAAAGGTGATGAGTTATGGTCTTGGGGGCAGCGTGTCTGCCGACCCCTCGCCGCCGGTCCTGCGCATGCAGCGCGGAAAGCCGTTTGCCGCAACGCTCACCAACAAGCTCGACGAGCCGACCACCATCCACTGGCACGGCTTGCGCATTCCCAATGCGCAGGACGGCGTGCCTTTCGTCACCCAGCCTTACGTCTATCCTGGCGACCGCTTCGATTATGCCTTCGCGCCGCCCGACGCCGGCACATTCTGGTACCATCCGCATTGCAATACGCTGACCCAGATGGGCCGGGGGCTGACCGGCATGCTGGTGGTGGAAGATGATAGAGATCCCGATTTCGACGGCGAGGTGGCGATCAACTTGCGCGACTTCCGGCTCGGCAGCGACAGCCAGTTCATCGCCCAGTTCAAGCCGCGTGATGCTGCCAAGACCGGCACCTTCGGCACCGTGCGCACGGCGAATTGGCAGCCGGAGCCGGTCTATGATGTCCCCGCCGGCGGGCTGGTGCGTCTGCGCATCCTCGCCTCGGATGTGACGCGGATTTACAATCTGCGGCTCAATGGGGCCGAGGCCATGATCATCGCGCTTGATGGCCATCCAGTGCCTGAGCGCACGACGCTCGACATGGCAGTCGTCTCGCCCGGCCAGCGGATCGATCTGGCGCTCCGGGTGCCCGACAGCGAAGGTGTTACCGTCTCGCTTGAAGACATCCGCCCGTCGACGCCGAAGGTCGTCGCGCAGTTCCGCACAGTCGGAACGTCCCTCAAACGCAATCTCGGCGACCTCGGTCCGCTCTCGGAAAACGCCGGTGTCGACGCAGATCTGACCAATGCCACGCCGATCCCCTTGGTACTAAGCGCCACCGCCGAGAATGCAGCGCGCGACTCGATCTGCGGGACGCTGGGTTTCTCGTTCTGGGCTATCAACAAAGTGCCCTATCCCGGCGACAGCCCCGATCCGACTGCTCCGATCGCGGAGCTGAAGCTTGGCCAGAGCTACATCCTCAATGTCGAGAACGTCACGCCGCATGCCCATCCGATCCATCTGCACGGCATGAATTTCAAGGCGATCAGCTCGAACAAACATGACGTGACGAGTCAGGTGTCGGATACCTACCTCATCCTGCCGGACGAAAAGGTGCAGCTGGCGCTGGTCGCCGACAATCCGGGCGACTGGGTCTTCCACTGCCACATCATCGAACATCAGAAGACCGGCATGACCGGCTATTTCAGGGTGACATGACATGAGCCTTGCCAAGACGATGCGCATCCACGAGCCCTATCCAGGCATCTTCGCCTATTACGACGGCCGCATCATCGGCAAACGGCTGCATTCTCCAGAGCCGAACTGGCTGGATGATGGCGCCTACAGCCTCGGCGTCGCGAGCTTCGCCATTGTCGCGGGCGCGCAAGCGCTGGTCTATGACACGCATATCTCCTTCGACCATGCCGCCGCGATCCGGGCTCATCTCACATCGCTCGGCGTAACCTCGATCCAGGTCGTCATGAGCCACTGGCACACCGATCATGTCGCAGGCAATGCCGGCTTCCTCGACTGTCCGATCCTGTCCAACCGGCTGACAAAGGACACGCTGATCGAAAAGCGCAAGGTTCTTGCCACCAAGAACCCGCCGATCAATCCGGTGGTCATGCCGACCGAGACCTTCGAAGGTGAGACGGTGTTGCATGTCGGCGAGATCGAAGTGCGGGTGATGCAATTCGACATCCACAGCGCCGATGGCACCGTACTCTTCCTGCCGTCGCTCGGCCTCCTGTTCGCCGGCGATACGCTGGAGGACAGTGTCACCTATATCTCCGAGCCGGAGCATGTGGCCCGCCACATCGTCGAACTCGAGCGGCTGGCAAGACTGCCGATCCGGCGCATCCTGCCCAATCACGGCGCGGAAGAGGTGATCGCCGCCGGTGGCTATCCGCCGTCGCTGATTGCGTCCAATCGTGATTACCTCACGCGGCTCACCGCCCGGATCGATGATCCGGCACTGGATACGGAAAACCTGGAAACATTCCTCGCACCGGAGATCGCCAATGGATCGGCGCTCTATTTCGCCCCCTATGAGGAGGTGCACCGTCAGAACATCGCCGTGCTGCGCGGTGCTCCCGTCGACGAATAGTGCGGGACGAGCCGTGCAAACGGGTGGTTCGCCGTCCTTTGCAGACCGTTCATATTGACATCCATGGCCAGAAGGGAAACTAAGGTTGATCCTGTAGTTTTCCATGACCGAGCTGAAATGATCGATACCACTGCCGCGCTTGAGGAGGCCTGCCGCCTTCTCGCCCAATCCGATTTCATCACGATCGACACGGAATTCCTCCGCGAAACGACCTTCTGGCCCGAACTCTGCCTGATCCAGATGGCGAGCCCGGATCACGAATATATCGTCGACCCGATGGCCAAGGGCCTCGACCTCGCGCCCTTCTTCGAGCTGATGGCCAATACGGCGGTAGTCAAGGTTTTCCACGCCGCGCGCCAGGACATCGAAATCATCTTCCACCTCGGCAATCTGATCCCGCATCCGATCTTCGACACGCAGGTCGCGGCGATGGTTTGCGGCTTCGGCGATTCGGTCTCCTACGACCAGCTCGTGCAGAAGGTGAAAAACGTCCATATCGACAAGACCTCGCGCTTCACCGACTGGAGCCGCCGTCCGCTGTCGGAAAAGCAGCTCGACTATGCGCTGGCGGACGTCACCCATCTGCGCGATGTCTATCTCAAGCTGAAGAGCCAGTTGGAAGCCGAAGGTCGTGCCGAATGGCTGACTGAGGAAATGGCGATCCTCGAATCGCGCGATACCTATGATCTGCATCCCGACCAGGCCTGGCAGCGGCTGAAGATGCGGCTGCGCAAGCCGACCGAACTCGCCGTCATGCAATACGTCACCGCCTGGCGTGAACGCGAGGCGCGCTCGCGCAACGTGCCGCGCTCGCGGGTTCTGAAAGACGATGCGATCTACGAAATCGCCCAGCAGCAGCCGAAGGATGTTGAGGCGCTCGGACGTCTGCGCACCATCCCCAAGGGCTGGGAGCGCTCGACCTCGGGGGCTGCGATCATCGAACAGGTGAACATCGCGCTGGCCCTGCCGAAAGCGGATATGCCGCATCTGCAACGGCACAATCATGCGCCTGAGGGCACACAATCGGCCGTCGAACTGCTGAAGGTGCTGCTGCGCCTGACCTCAGAAAAGCACGGGGTCGCCTCCAAGGTGATCGCCAACAGCGACGACCTGGAAAAGATCGCTGCCGAAGGCGAGAAGGCCGAAGTCGCAGCCCTTCAGGGCTGGCGCAAAGAGCTTTTCGGCGATCTGGCACTGAAGCTGATTTCCGGCGGCGTCGGCCTGCGCTTCGTCGACAAGCGCGTCGAAGCCGTGGAGTTCTGAGTCGTGCCGGCGCTTTCCCTGCGCCGCGCGACGGAACCCGATATCTCGTTCATCATGGCGACGGAACGTCTGCCGGGTTATGAACAGACGGTCGGACGGTTCGAGGAAGACGAACACCGCAGACATCTCGCTGATCCTGCATGGCTCTATCTCGTCCATCCGGACAAGGGGCTGGCGCTGCTGCACGGCATCGGCAACAGGGACGGCAATCTCTGTCTTCGACGCTTCATTGTGACGAAAACATCGAGTGGGTTCGGAAGCGCCCTGCTGCCCCTGGTCCTCGACCACGTGTTTGAGGAAACTACAACGCATCGGCTGTGGCTCCACCACGTCAAGGACAACGCGAAAGCCGCGCGGCTCTATGCGCGGTTTGGTTTTCTGCACGAAGGCGTTGAACGCGAAGCCGGCCTGCGTGCGGACGGAAGCCGTTTCGACCTCGTCAATCTCTCCATACTCCGCCCGGAATGGGCATCCCGTCGCGGCTGAGGAGCCTCCCATGGAACTGCCCGCCGCCCTGCGCTCCGCCGTCGACCAGATGCTATCAGGCGAACCGCTGGAGAAGCTCGCCAAGTCCAGCGCCCTGCTCTCCGACCGTTATCGCCGCGAGGTCCGCGACGGGCGCTTCCACATCGACGATGCGCTGGCCGCCAAAGCCTATCTCGCGACCCGCCTACCGGCCACCTTTGCCGCCGTGCGTGCCAGTCTCGGCATGATCGAGGAGGTCGCGCCGGATTTTGCTCCAACATCGCTGATCGACCTCGGCTGCGGACCCGGAACCGCCCTTTGGGCGGCTGCCGACACTTGGGCGTCGCTTGGCACTGCCGAGATGGTGGAAGCGTCTGGCGCCATTCGCAGCGTCGGTGAAAAGCTCTCCCGCAGCTCGCAGGTCACCAGCCGCTGGCAGGCGGGCGATGTCACCGCGAAGATCCCGTCACTCGCCTCCGCTGATCTGGTCACGCTCGCCTATGTGCTCGACGAACTGCCGCCGACAACCATCGCCAGCGTCACGCAAAAACTGTGGTCGTTGACCAAGGGCATGCTTGTCATCATAGAGCCGGGCACACCCGCCGGCTGGCAGCGCATCCTTGTCGCGCGCGAGGCGCTGAGGGGGGATGGCGCCCATCTCGTCGCCCCTTGCGCCCACTCGGAAAACTGTCCGATCGTGGCGCCGGACTGGTGCCACTTCTCGCGGCGGGTGGCGCGGTCGCGTGTGCACCGGCTCGCCAAGGGCGCCGAGGTGCCCTGGGAAGACGAAAAATACATCTTCGTCGCCGCCTCGCGGGAGCCGGTCGAGCGTTCGGGATCGCGCATTCTCGTGCCGCCACGCGTCAATGGCGGTGTGGGACGGGTAAAGCTCTGTCGCCCGGATGGAAGTGCGGCGGAACGGACCATCAGCAAGCGCGATGGCGACGCGTTCAAGGCGCTGCGACGCGCCGATTGGGGCGACCTGCTGCATGAAGAGGTCCAGGGATGACAGATGTTGCGCTCACAGCCGACCTTGCCTCCCGCTTCGCCCGGATCGCGCTCGGCCATGTGACGCGGGAATATCCCAACCACATCCTGCATGGGCTTGAGGGTCCCGAAGACGTCGGCACGCCTTCGCAGCTGCATCCGCTGTTCTATGGCAGCTATGACTGGCATTCCTGCGTTCACGGCTACTGGATGCTGGCGCGGCTGCTTCGGCTATTTCCCGCCCTGCCCGAAGCGGATGCGATCCGCGAGCTGTTCGATGGGATGTTCGTTGCCGACACGGTGGCCGGCGAATGCGCCTATTTCGACCGGCCGTCGGCACGCGGTTACGAGCGGCCTTATGGCTGGGGGTGGCTGCTGAAGCTTGCAGCGGAATTGCAGGACCATGAACGATCGCGGTGGGGCGAGACACTGCAGCCGCTGACCGACCGGATCGTTGACCGCTTCCGAGATTTCCTGCCGATCGCGAGCTATCCGGTGCGCACAGGCACCCATTACAACACCGCCTTTGCTCTCAGACTGGCTGCCGACTATGCCGAGACCGAAGGTGACGTCGCCTTTCTCGACCTGCTGCGGCAGACCGCGTTGCGCTGGTATGGCGAGGACCGGAACTGTCCGGCCTGGGGCGAGCCCTCGGGCGACGATTTCCTCTCTCCCGCCCTGATCGAGGCGGAGTGCCTGCGCCGGCTGATGCCCGCCGACGACTGCGCGATCTGGTTCGAGCGCTTCCTGCCGCAGATCGCCTCGGGCGAACCGGCCACCCTGTTTCGTCTGCCGCGCGTCACCGATCGCTCGGATGGCAAGATCGCCCATCTCGATGGGCTGAGCCTCAGCCGCGCCTGGTGCTTTGGCGCACTCGCCAGCGTACTGCCCGCAAACGATGTTCGCCGTGCCGTCATGGGAGACGCCCACCGTCGCCTTCTCGAAGCTGGTCTCGGCCATGTCGCGGGCGACTATATGGGTGAGCATTGGCTCGCGAGCTTTGCCGTTCTCGCTCTCACCGAGGTGACACATGAGCAATGACACTCTGACCATATCGGGTCGCGTCGTGGTGCCGGGATCCGCCGAGGGCGAGATCCTGTTCAGCGATGTGGGCTTGAGCTTCTGGGGCGGGGTCGATGCGCTGACCGGCGAGGTGATCGATCGGCACCATCCGCTGAGCGGCCAGTCGCTTGCCGGCCGCATCCTTGCGCTGCCAACCAGTCGCGGCTCCTGCTCCGGCAGCGGCGTGGTGCTGGAACTGCTGCTGAACGACAAGGGGCCGGCGGCGATTGTGCTGGAGCGGCCAGAAGCGATCATCACGCTCGGGGTGATCGTGGCCGAAGAACTGTTCGGGCGGTCGATCCCGGTGCTCTGTGTCGGCGCCGAGACGTTTGCCTCGCTCCGTACAGTTGGCGCGGCCCGGATCAACGCTGAAAGCCGGTCGGACCAAAGCGCCGCCATCCACCTGACGGGCGAGGATCAGGCGATCCTCTCCGGCGCTCGGGGCGAAGCGGCGGCCGTCGCAATGCGGATCGTCCTGCGCATGGCGGAAATCGAGGGCGCCGAAGAGCTGATCGACATCACCCGCGCCCATATCGACGGCTGCATCTATACCGGCCCGGGCGGCCTTGCCTTCGCGGAGAAGCTGAAAGATCTCGGCGGACGCGTCAATGTGCCGACCACGCTCAACGCGATTTCGGTCGATCAGCGCGGCTGGCGGGCGCAGGGCATTCCGTCGGCCTTAGGCGAACCGGCAAGCCGACTGGCGGATGCCTATGTGGCGATGGGCGCCCAGCCGACCTTCACCTGCGCCCCTTATCTGCTGGACGATAAACCTGCGCGCGACGAACAGATCGTCTGGGCCGAATCCAATGCCGTGGTCTTCGCCAACAGCGTGCTGGGCGCCCGGACGATGAAATATCCTGACTATCTCGACATCTGCGTGGCGCTGACGGGACGCGCGCCGAGAGCGGGTTGCCATCTGGACAGTGCGCGGCTGCCCGGTCTGCGCATCCGTCTACCGGTGCTGGTGGACGTCGACGACAGCCTCTATCCGCTGCTGGGCTATCTGATCGGCACGCTGTCGCCCGACACCATTCCTGTCGTCGAGGGGCTTGACGATCACACGCCCAGCCGCGACGATCTGAAGGCCTTTGGCGCGGCGTTTGCGACGACATCGGCGGCGCCAATGTTTCATATCGCCGGTGTGACGCCGGAGGCGGTGACCCATGGCGGCTATCGCGACCTCGCTTTGCCAGTGATCGACATCACGGCCCATCAGTTGCTGCAGGCCTGGGTCGAGCTCAATGGTGCTGAGCCCGGCGCAGTGCAACTTGTCTCGCTCGGCAATCCGCACTTCTCGGCCGACGAGATCGGGACGCTGGCTGTGCTCTGTCGCGGCCGGAGTAAAAATCCTGATGTCAGCCTGACCGTTACCTGCGGCCGGGATCAGTTGGAGCGAGCGCGGGCAGCCGGCGATGTGGTGCCGCTCGAAGCCTTCGGCGTCACCTTCGTCACCGATACCTGCTGGTGCATGATCACCGAGCCGCTGATCCCACCGGCGACAAAGGTGATCATGACCAATTCCGGCAAGTATGCCCATTACGGACCGGGACTGTCGGGACGCGCGATGCGATTCGGCTCGCTGGCATCCTGCGTCGAGGCGGCTGTCGTCGGCTCAGACGGGGACCTGCTCCCCGACTGGCTTGCTGGGATTGTGAGCAAAACCTGACGCTTTCGATAGCAGGTCGACCGGAAGCGATGGTGCGCACTGGTCCATCGCAGTGACGTCGCCGCCATGCTTTTCACCGTCAGCAGGATCAGAATCTCGATCGGCTGGCGGCCCACGAACAAGTGCGGAATGGCTGGCGAAAGCTTGAAAGGGCACCTATATCGTCGGCAAGGCGCGGCCCGCGCATTCCCTTGGCAACTGACGGATCGCTCGATGGATCGGAATACCTTGGTCTTCTGGACCCTCGTCGTCGCTGCCGTCGCCATGAGCGGCGTTGGTTACAGCCTGTTCGTCTATGGCAGTCGACCACATATCGGCGCGATATTTTCCGTTTTCATCGCGATGCCGATCATCGCCTTCGAACGGCGCCTCGTGCTTTCGCGTTACCGCAACTGGCTGCATGGGCTTGCAACGCCCTCATTCCTGCTGTTTTCGCTTGCCACCTATTACGGTCTCATGGTCGCGGGTTATGTAACCGGCGGATACCTGCTCAAGGTCTCGGGGGCTATCCACGAGACATGGGAGCAGATCTTCATCCTGCCGTGGAACGTGGTGTTCTACACCTTCGCCGTGACAGGCTCGATCGTATTCGTGCTGCGCGTCCGGGATCTTCTCGGCAGCGACATCTTCACCAGCTTGCTGACAGGCCGTTATCGCAAGCCTGTCAGTGAAGAGCGCGTCTTTCTGTTCATCGATCTCGTCGGGTCGACGTCATTCGCTGAAAAGCACGGCGATCTCCGGACCCAGGAATTCCTGGGAGCCCTGTTTACGATGCTGGCAGAGCCGGTCCGCCGACATCGCGGTGCCATTGACGATTATATCGGTGACGCGGTGATCATCACCTGGCCGCTGGCGCGGGGCATCAGGGATGCACGGTGCGTCCGTTGCGTTTTTGATATCATCGACCAGATCGAGGCTGACGCCGACCGCTGGATGGGCAAGTTCGGCCAGATGCCACGCCTGCGGGCGGCGCTGCACGGCGGCGAGATTATCACCGCGGAGATCGGCGTGGACCATCACAAGATTGCCTATTTCGGTGATACGGTGAATACCACCGCCCGGCTTGAAAGCCTGTGCCGATCGCTGGCAAGGCCGGTCCTGATCTCGGAAGACCTGGCCCAACGGATGAAGCTTCCATCGACGGTTCAGGCGGAGTATCTGGGCGAACACGGGCTGCGCGGTCGCGGCCAGCCGATCGGCGTCATTGCGCTGACAGGCGTGGGCAAAAACTACACCGCACCCAGCCGGGCACCGTTTGCCGCAAGCCCGGCTGAATGATTGACCAAGTCTGATTGTGGGCCGTCATCAAAGCTTCGCAGCCGCGTAATTCCGCAGACATCTTGGCCCCTTAATCGGTCTCGTCGTTATCCTCATCAACCAAGGTGACGTCGATGAAAAAATCCCTTCTCGCTTCCGTATCCCTTTTCCTGATCTTCGCCTCTTCGGCCTTCGCCGACGAGACGGTATTCGCGGCCAAGCTGGTGAACCACGCGATTCTGCCGGCCAATACCATCATCGCCGCACCGGCCGATGCGCCCGCCTATCTGAAAACCTCGGGCAAGTTCTCGACCGCCGACCGCAAGCGTGCCGAGGCGATCGGCTCCGTCCCCGGCAAGGACGGTGTGCGTCCGACCGGCCTTTCGCTTCCCTTTGACGGACAGCCGGTGCAGGGTTTCTCCGGCATCAAGGCCATGCCTGATGGTTCGTTCTGGAGCCTGTCGGACAATGGCTTCGGCTCGAAGATCAACTCGACCGACGCCATGCTGATGCTGCATCACCTGGCGTTTGACTGGGATGCCGGTACGGTAAAGGTCGAAAAGACCCTGTTCCTCACCGACCCCGACAAGAAGGCCCCCTTCCCGATCACCATGGAAGGCTCGGACAAGCGTTACCTCACCGGCGCCGACTTCGACGTCGAATCCATCCAGCCGGTTGCGGACGGCTTCTGGGTCGGCGAGGAGCTTGGCCCCTACATCCTGAAGTTTTCAAACGAGGGCGTGCTGACCGACGTCATTGCCACCAAGGCTGGCGAAACCGAGGTGAAGTCGCCTGATAATCCGACGATCGTCGTTCCAGCCAATCCGGCGGCCAAGATGCCTGCCTTCAACCTGAAGCGCTCCGGCGGTTATGAGGGGCTGGCGAGTTCCAAGGACGGCAGCAAGCTCTACGGCCTGCTGGAAGGCCCGCTTTACCTCGAAGACGGTTCTGTCGAGAAAGCTGACGGCCTGACGGCGCTGCGCATCATCGAACTCGACGCCGCCTCTAAGGCCTGGACCGGCAAGACCTGGCTGTATCCGCTTTCCGAAGGCGGCGAGGCGATCGGCGATTTCAATATGATCGACGACACCACAGCCCTCGTCATCGAGCGCGACAATGGTGCGGGCACGGCGGACAAGGCCTGCGCCGATCCGAAGGCCCCGGCGGCCGATTGCTTTGCCGTTCCGGCCAAGCACAAGCGGATCTACAAGATCGAGATGACGAACGAGATGGCCGGCAAGGCGGTGCGCAAGATCGGCTATATCGACCTGATGAAGATCGCTGATCCCGACAACAAGAAGCGCCAGGGCGGCGGCGAAGGCTTTTACGACATGCCTTTCGTCACCATCGAGAATGTCGACGTGGTCGATCCGACCCACATCGTCGTCGGCAACGACAACAACCTCCCCTTCTCGGCCGGCCGCGCGATCGACAAGGCGGATGACAATGAGTTCGTCCTGCTTGAAGTGGGCGATTTCCTCGCGGCGAAGTGAGCCTAAGGCCTGAAACGAAGAGAGCGGGCCCCGGCCCGCTCTCAATCTGGTCAGCGAATGCGGCTTCACCTTATTCGTAGACGAAGGCCAGTCGCTTGCCCGTAAGCTTTGACAACTGCGTCAGGCGACCATCCAGTCGTTCGCCCGAAAAGACCTCATAGGCCTTGGGCACGACAAATTCGAGATCGAGTTCGGGATTGTCGGAGCGGCGGAAGGTCAGGTTGTGGACGACGCCCGGCATTGAGGCCGAGAAGAGATAGACGACACGCAACAGTCCGCCGACAAGTTTTGCCCGGTCGAGCAAGCGTTCAGTGGCGATCGCAGCCAAGGGGCCAGTCTGGCCGTCGTCATGTAGACCTTCAAAGCGGTAGTAGTTGGTCAGCGCGATGAAGGCGCGGCCCGGATGGGTGATGCCGACGAAGGACGAGTGGGCGATCACGTTCAGCGCCTGGAGCCCCCGATAGTCGGGATGGGCGCGCCAGCTGATGTCGGCGAGCAGGCAGGCGGCCTGGCGGTAGCGGCTTTCCTCATCGGTCTCGGCGATGTCGAAGAAGGGCATCATCCGGCCGGTCCATTCGGCAAGCTCTCGGGCGTGCTCGGGCGAACGGGCGCGCAGGATGGCGAGTTCGTCTGCCGCCTCCACCAGCGGATCAAGCGCTTTTTCTTCCTCGGACAGCAGCGAATAGAGATAGCCTTCACGCACGCCCTGGGCGGAGAAGCACACGGTACGCGGCTGCATGACCTCGATCACCTCTCGAAGCGCGATCGCGCCGAACGGTATTAAATTGCGGCGGTTCTTGGAGATCGACGCCCAGGCCGGATCGCGGGCATTGGCGCCGGAAATGACCTCGTCGAGGAAGAAGGCGATTTCGTCATAGGGCAGCTCATAGCCCTGCATCATATGCAGCGGATACTTGCGGATCTCCATGTGAAGCTTGGCGATGTTGCGCCAGGTGCCGCCGACTGCGTAGAATGTCCGTCCCGTGCCCTTGCTCAGAAACTTGGCGTCAAGGATCAGCTTCTTGGCCAGGGCGCGCGCCTTGGGCAGGGAGCCGTCCACCGCCTCCGACAGGCGCAAGCCGCCGAGCGGCAAAGTGATGCCCTTGCCGAAACTCTTGCCCCTGATATCGATCAGTTCGAGCGAACCGCCGCCGAGGTCACCGGCAATGCCATCGACATCATGAAAACCGCTTATGATGCCGAGCGCCGAATAATGCGCCTCTTCCTCGCCGGTCAGGACCTGAACCTCGTGGCCGAGGATCTCTTCGGCGCGGGCGATGAAGTCGGGACCGTTGGAGGCTTCGCGGGCAGCGGCCGTTGCCAGCACATACATGCGCGTCGCCTGGGCCTGCTCCGACAGAGCACGGAAACGCCGGAGCGCGGCAAGCGCCCGCTCCACCCCCTGCTCGTCCATGCGGCCGGTGAGCGCCACGCCCTTGCCGAGACCGCAAAGAACCTTCTCGTTGAACAGCACTGTCGGTGCCCGCGACAGTCCTTCATAGATCACGAGACGGATCGAGTTCGAGCCGATGTCGACGACGGAGACAGGGGCAATACCCGGAAGGCGCCCCTGCGCTTCAGATCTTGTCATGAGGTACCAGTGTTATCGTTTCCTGCCGGAAATCAGGCCGGCGATCAGTTTCGGTGCACTCGACTTCAAGGCTTCTCCCCGGCCCGACAGGCTGGGATTGGTCATGAAATAGTGCTGGGCGTTGAAAGGTTCCTCACCCTGTCGCACCTCGATGCGGCGTGACGTTCCGTCGGCCAATATCTCGTAGCTCTGCTGGTTGTCAATCAGGTTGCCCAGCATGATCTGCGACAGCACCTGCTCATGCACCGTCGGGTTGATCAGCGGCACCAGCGTTTCGACCCGGCGGTCGAGATTGCGCGGCATCATGTCGGCTGAACCGATATAGACGAGCGCCTTGTCGGACGGCAGGCGATGGCCGTTGCCGAAGCAGAAGATGCGGCTGTGTTCGAGGAAACGGCCAACGATCGACTTGACCCGGATATTGTCCGAAAGCCCTGCTACTCGCGGACGCAGGCAGCAGATCCCACGGATGACGAGGTCGATCTCGACCCCTGCGCTGCTTGCGGCATAGAGTGCGTCGATGATCTCGGGATCGACCAGCGAATTCATCTTCATCCAGATCTGCGCCGGGCGCCCGGCCTTGGCGTGCTCGATTTCCTCGTTGATGTGACGGAGGATGCGCGGGCGCAGCGTGTAGGGCGAGACGGCGAGCTTCATGCCCTCTTCCGGTTCGCCATAACCCGTGATGAAGTTGAAGACATTCGCCATGTCGTGGGCGATCTTCGGGTTGCAGGTGAAGAAGGACAGGTCCGTATAGATCTTCGCCGTCACCGGGTGGTAGTTGCCCGTGCCGAGATGGCAGTAGGTGCGAAGCTTACCGTCCTCCCGGCGCACCACCATCGACATCTTGGCATGGGTCTTGAGTTCGATGAAGCCGAAGACAACCTGCACGCCGGCGCGCTCCAGGTCACGTGCCCAGCGGATGTTGGCTTCTTCGTCGAAGCGGGCCTTGAGTTCGACGAGCGCGGTCACCGACTTGCCGGCTTCGGCGGCGTCAATCAGGGCGCGCACGATCGGGCTATCGTTCGAGGTGCGGTAGAGCGTCTGCTTGATCGCCAGCACGTCCGGATCGCGGGCGGCCTGCAGCAGGAACTGCACGACGACGTCGAAGCTCTCATAGGGGTGGTGGACGATCATGTCCTTTTCGCGGATCGCGGCCAGGCAGTCGCCGGCATGCTCGCGAACGCGCTCGGGAAAGCGGGCGTTGTAAGGTTCGAAGCGCAGATCGTCGCGCGGCGCCTTGCAGATTTCCGAGATGGTGTTGAGGGCAAGCAGGCCCGGCAGGACCGCGACGCGGTTATCCGGCACGTTGAGCTCGTGCACAACGAACTGGCGCAAGGCCACCGGCATTTCCGAGTCGACCTCGATGCGGATAACCGAGCCGCGACGGCGGCGCTTCAGCGCGGTCTCGAAGAAACGGACGAGATCTTCTGCCTCTTCCTCGACTTCGATATCGCTGTCTCGGATGATGCGGAAAGTGCCGAAGCCCTTCACCTCATACCCCGGATAAAGTCGGTTGATGAACAGGCCGACGACATCCTCCAGCGTGATGTAGCGGATGGTCGGACCAATATCCTGCAGGCGAATGAAGCGATCGAGGGCGGGCGGCAGGCGCAGCAGCGCCGTCATCGGCTCGCCGGTGCGGCTGGAGCACAGCTGCAAGCCCATGGAGAAGCCAAGATTGGGGATGAAGGGGAACGGATGCGCCGGGTCGATCGACAACGGCGTCAGTACCGGGAAGATCGAATCCTCAAACGTATTCTCCAGCCAGCGGCGATCGTCGTCAGACAGTGCCGCCGGGCGGATGATCAGGATTTCCTCCTGGCCGAGATATTGCTGCAGCACGGCCAGCGACGCCTGCTGTTCCATCTGCAGGTTGTCGATTTCCTTGAGGATATCGTCCAGCTGCTCAGGCGGCGTCTTGCCATCGGGGCTCCGCACCGCGATGCCTTGGCGGACCTGACCCTCAAGACCGGCGACGCGAACCATGAAGAATTCGTCGAGATTGGCGGCTGAAATCGACAGGAAGCGGACCCGCTCAAGCAGCGGATGCGCCGTGTTCAGTGTTTCCTCAAGCACACGGCGGTTGAACTGCAGCCAGGAAAACTCGCGGTTGACGAAGCGGAGGGGGCTGGTGCGGATATCCTCCGTCTGGATCGCGTCATCGCCATTCGTCCCGACCGTCTCGTTCAGCGCGCCGTCCATGTCTTCGTCCCTTTGCTAGCCCTTGCGGCCAAATATAACAGTTTGACGACAGATCTGTGACGGCTAGCTGCCGTCATCAGGCGCACCCAGTGTCCCAAGCACCTCCGCGGCAAGGCTCCGGCTGATCCGGGTGCCGCGCGAGAGCGCCACCTTGTCCAGCCGATCGACCACCTGCTGGGCAGCGGTGAAGGATCGTTCCATCCGCTTGACGATATAGCCGACGATCTTGTCGTCAATATAAAGCTGGCGATCGGCAAAAAGCTTCATGATCAACTGGCCGAGAAGCTCCTCATCGGGTGCGCAGATCTCGACCACGGTGGCTGCCTTCAGCCGGGATGCGAGGTCCGGCAGAGCTACGTTCCAGGACGGCGGAAAAGTGCGCGAGGTGATCAGAAGCGAGGTGCCGTGCTGACGCACGGCATTGATGACATGGAAGAGCTCAACCTCGTCGAAGCCGTTGCGATCGGCATCCTCCAGCACCACAGGTCCGGCTGCAGCAAGCCCGGAGGCACCCTGCCCGGCCTTCGCCTCGATATCCACGGCGCCGCTGACATCACGGAAAATCTGCGCCAGATGTGACTTGCCCGAACCTTCCGGTCCCTGCAGGATCACCACCGGCGACGGCCAAGCCGGCCAGGCATCGACCAGCGACACCGCGGCGGCTAAGCGTTCCGACACCAGCAGGTCGTCGCGACCGGTAGCGGACCCATGATCGAAGACGAGCGGCAGCTGTTCGCCGGGTCCGCGCCGCTCGGATACCCTTTTGACGTCAGTCATTCACTTCTCTGTGGCCTGGGGAGCGTTCTCGCCGCTGATCTCGCCAACGGGGGATGATGCGGTGAGCGACAGGTCGATCGCCGAACCATAGTAGAGATCGCTGTCAAGATATCGCGAGATAGCAAAGCGGACAAGCACGCCGATGGCTGCTGCAGCCGGGACCGCCACCAGCACGCCAACGAAGCCGAATAACGCGCCGAAGGCAAACAGAGCAAACATCAGCCAGACCGGATGCAGGCCAACGCTCTTGCCCACCAGCTTAGGCTGCAGAATGTTGCCTTCGATGAACTGCCCGAGGAAGAAGATGCCGGCAATCACGCCGATCCAGATGAAATCCGGCCAGAACTGCACCAATGCCACGCCCAGCGCCAGCAACAGCCCAACCGTCGAGCCGACATAAGGGATGAAGCTGATCAGGCCGGTGAAGAAGCCAATGAGAAGACCAAAATTGAGGCCCGCCAAAGACAGGCCGATGGCGTAGAAAACACCCTGTATCAGGCACAGCGAGCCCTGCCCGCGCACGAAGCCGGCGATCGTGTTGTCGAGTTCGGTTGCCAGCTGGCGCACCGTGCCGAGCTGGTTGCGCGGCACCCAGCTGTCGACCTTGGCAATCATGCGGTCCCAGTCGAGCAGAAGGTAGAATGCCACGACCGGCGTCACCACGAGCAGAGAAGCGATATCGACCAGCGCCTTGCCGGAATTCCAGATCTGGCCGATCAGCGTGCCGATAAAGCCGACACCCTCGGTGAGGTAGCGGGAAAAATTCTGCCGAATGGTTTCCATCTGGCCATCGACCCAGTCGGGGAGCCAGGCGGCATTGGAGCTGGCAATGAAGCTTTGCAACTGCGTCACATATTCGGGCACGCGCTGGATGAAATCGTTCAGCTGGCTGGCGAGCACCGGGATGATGATCATCAGCGACAGGACGAAGACGATCACGAAAGAGACGAGGATGACAACCGTTGCCATCATGCGGCTCAGGCCCAGTCTCTCCAGCCGGTCCGCTACCGGATCGAGGAAATAGGCGAGCGCCATGCCGGCGATAAAGGGCAAGAGAATCGACGAGAACATCATCAGGAAGACGACGAAGACGGCCAGCGCCAGCAGCCAGAACAGGGCCTGGCGGCGGAGGCCGATTGCACTGATGTTGCGAGCCATATCCTGTCTCCGTCTGGAAATCGTGGTCTGCCTCAATGCTGCGCATGCGAGGCAATTCGTCCGTAGGAGATAGGTCACCCCTGAACCCCAGGTCAAGAACTCGCGCGAGGGCAAGCGCCATATCCGCAATCCTGCGGCCAGTTTGGCCGGGAAATCGTGCACTTGTCCGGGTCGCGACTTGCATATCGGGCCTCTTCATGCCATGGCCAGCCCAAATTCTCGCAGGATCGGAGGCAGGCATGAGCCAGGCTGGCAAGAACGGGTTGACCTATAGCGATGCAGGGGTCGATATCGACGCGGGCAACCTGATGGTCGAGAAGATCAAGCCGGCGGTCAAATCGACGCGGCGTCCCGGCGCGGACGGCGAAATCGGCGGCTTCGGCGGGCTCTTCGACCTGAAGGCTGCCGGCTTCAAGGACCCGATCCTGGTCGCGGCCAATGACGGCGTCGGCACCAAGCTCAAGATCGCCATCGACGCCAATATCCACGACACCGTCGGTATCGACCTTGTCGCCATGTGTGTCAACGATCTGGTCGTCCAGGGTGCCGAACCCCTGCTCTTCCTCGACTATTTCGCCACGGGCAAGCTCGACCCCGATCAGGGTGCGGCGATCGTCCAGGGCATTGCGGCCGGTTGCCTCGAAGCCGGTTGCGCGCTAATCGGTGGCGAGACCGCCGAGATGCCGGGCATGTATTCCAAGGGTGATTACGATCTCGCAGGCTTTGCCGTCGGTGCTGCCGAGCGCGGCGAACTGCTGCCATCAGGTGATATCGCCGAAGGCGACGTGATCCTCGGGCTTTCCTCTTCGGGCGTCCATTCCAACGGCTTTTCGCTGGTGCGCAAGATCATCGAGCTTTCGGGCCTCGTATGGGATGCACCGGCACCCTTCGCGGACGGCAAGTCGCTGGGGGAAGCCCTGCTGACGCCGACCCGGATCTATGTGAAGCCGCTTCTGAAGGCGATCAAGGAAACCAAGTCGCTGAAGGCCCTCGCCCATATCACCGGCGGCGGTTTCCCGGAAAACATTCCGCGCGTCTTGCCGAAGCATCTCGCCGCCGAGATCGATCTCGCGTCCTTCCAGGTTCCGGCCGTCTTCTCCTGGCTCGCCAAGACCGGCGGCGTCGAGCAGAACGAAATGCTGCGTACCTTCAACTGCGGCATCGGCATGATCGTCGTCGTCTCCGCCGACAAGGTTGATGAGGTGACCAAGGTTCTTGAAGCCGAGGGTGAGACCGTTGCCCGCCTCGGCCGCATGATCGCGCGCGACGAGGGTGCGCATGGCGTGACCTACAAGGGTACGCTCGCCCTATGAGCAACGGCCGCAAACGCGTCGTCGCCTTCATCTCCGGCGGCGGGTCGAATATGCTGGCGCTGGCCAAGGCTTGCGAAGCGGCGGACTTTCCGGCCGAAATCGTCGCCGTATTTTCCGACAAGCCAGAGGCCGGCGGTCTTGCCAAGGCGCAGGCGCTCGGCATCCCGACGCACGTTTTTGAGCGCAAGGCCTATGGTTCGAAGGCCGAGCATGAGGCGGCGATCCTTGCCGCGCTTGCCGAAATCGGCCCCGACCTCATCTGCCTTGCCGGCTACATGCGCCTGCTCTCGGGTGATTTCATCCGTCCGCATGCGGGCCGGATCCTCAACATCCATCCTTCGCTTTTGCCGCTCTTCCCCGGCCTGCACACCCATCAGCGGGCGATCGACGCCGGCATGAAGGTCGCCGGCTGCACCGTGCATTTCGTCACCGAAGGCATGGATGAAGGGCCGGTCATCGCGCAAGCCGCCGTGCCGGTGATGATTGACGATACGGCGGAGACACTGGCGGCACGGGTGCTCACCGTCGAGCACCAGACCTATGCGGCCGCCCTGAAACTTGTGGCATCGGGCGGCGTTTCCATGCGCCCCGATGGCAGCGTCGAGCGGCGAGCCTCAGACACGGATGCGGTGGCGCGACTGATCAGCGCTTGAGGCCCGGTCAACCCGCATAGTAACAGAAGCAACCAGTAGCAATCTCTTAACCATAAATATGCAACCGTTCTGCAACTTAGCGTTACGGTTGGATTTATGCATATGTCAAAGAATTTGCTTGGCTTCACCCTTGGAACCGTCCTGATTTCCGCCTTACCCCTTTGCGCCCAGGATGGCTCCCTCTCTGGTGTGAGCGGGAATGTCATCTATTTCGCCGGCATCGGCTACGCCAACATCAAGGCGGGCGAATATGTTTACGACGGCGACTACAAACTCAGCCAGCTCGACTGGGAGAGCAAGGGCGTCAAGACCGGCACGGTCGGCGCAACGATGGAGCTCGGTTACAACTGGCGAATCAAGGGGCAGATCGATGTTGGCCTGGGCGGCAACGGCCACATGGAAGACAGGGACTGGATGGACCCGACTTATTCCGGTTGGACGGATCAGTCGCTGCACGACGACACCAAGCTTGATCGCTACGTCAATCTGCTGATCGAGGCCGACCGTGCCGTGATCGACAACGGCGCGTCCCGGATCGGTCTCGGCGGGGGTGTCGGCTACACCAATGTCAAATGGACTGCGCGGGGTGGCAGCTACATCTACACGGATGTGACGTTGCATGACACAGTCGGTGACTTCGCCGATGGCGAAAAGGGCATAACCTACGAACAGCGCATACCCACCCTCTTCCTAAGCGCCAATGCCGAGCAACAGATCGGCAGGTTCAAGCTCTCGGGCACGCTGCGCGGCGGCGCCAGCTTCGCCATGAAGGGGGTTGATGATCACTGGTTGCGGGATTTGCGCTTCACCGACACGATCGCGGTCGCCCCGATGATGGCGGCCGCCGTCAGCGCGGACTACCAGATCATCCCATCCGCCGCTTTTTATCTCGCCGGCGATTTCCAAAAAATGTTCAAGACGCGGGGCGACACGAAGGTTCGCGACACCGTGACCGGCGCGACGGCAAGCTCTGAGGATTCCGCAGCCGCCGAATACCAGTCGCTGACGATTTCGGCAGGCCTCAAAGGCGTATTCTAGAAGGCCGCACCACTCCGTCTCAAAGCCGCCCATTGCAGCAGCATGATCGTCTTGGCGTCGGCGATCTCGCCGGCCTCGACCATCTCGATGGCTTCGGAGAAGGAAAGCTCGATCACCTCAAGATCCTCGTGCTCGTCGTCGAGCCCACCGCCCTCGGCAATGCGGTCAGCGTCGGTGACCGCGGCATAAAAGCCATGCAGCTTTTCCGTCACGGATCCCGGCGACATATAGGCGGCGAAGGCCGGGATGGCCTTGGCGACCCGAAATCCGGTTTCTTCCAGTGCCTCGCGCAGCGCCGCCTGCAACGCGGTTTCGCCCTCGTCGATAAAGCCGGCCGGGGCTTCGAGCAGATAGGGATGGTCACCGCTGACATGCGCTGCAATGCGCAACTGCCGAACGAGGGTGACCGTATCGCGCTCGACATTGTGCAGGAGAATGGCCGAGGCATTGCGGCGGTCGAAGACCTCCCAGGTCAATCGGTGCGGCGCCCTGCCCTCGCGGAAAAAATCGAAGGTGATGCCGCGCAGGTGGCTCCAGCCCTTCCACAGCGTCTTGTCTTCCAGGATCGCGATGCGGGCCTTGTCGAAAATGCTCATATCTAGGCTTTTCTCATCCAGACCTTGTTGTCGTGGAAGGCGGCACCGCCATGGGGTGCAGCCGGATCGCCGCCGGTCAGGACATTGATGCCTTCACCGTCGAGGTGGCTCTTGTTCGGCCAGAGGCCTTCGGCCACCAGAACACCCGGCTTTACGACGTCGGTGATCTTTGCGTGGATGCGAAGCTCTCCCCTCACATTCCCGAGGCGGACAATGTCGCCCTCGGCGAGGCCGAGGCTCAAGGCATCGGCCGGGTTGACCATCACTTCGGGGCGGCCTTCCTTGTCGCGCGAGGTCTTGGTCTCGGCGAAGGTGGAATTGAGGAAGTTGCGCGCCGGAGAGGTCGCGAGCCGGAAGGGATGTTCGGCATCGGCCACTTCGATCAGATCCACCTGGTCGGGATAGACCGGCAGGGATTTCACCGGGCCGAGCGAGCCGAGCTTTGCCGGCGGCTTGTTCGGAGCTGGCGTTCCTTCCCAATCCGGCTTAAAGCGGAACTTGCCGTCAGGATGGGCAAAGCCGTTGAGATAATGCGCATCCTCGAAAGCCGGCTGGCAGTCGAGCCATTTGTCCTCGGCGAGCGTATCGAAATCGGGCTTGCCGCTGATGTAGAGCATGCGTTCGATATGCTCGCGCTCGGTCTTGCCGAAGCCGGGGCGATCGGCAATGCCAAGGCGTTTGGCCAGTTCCTCGATGACGAAGAGATTGGTGCGCACCAGCGGCGGTGCATCGACCAGCTTCGGTCCGAGCAGAATATGGCTCTGGCCGCCACCGCGATAAATGTCGTCATGCTCGACGAACATGGTGGCGGGAAGGACGATATCGGCGAGTTCCGCCGTCTCGGTCATGAATTGCTCGTGCACGGCAACGAAAAGGTCGTTCCGCAGGAAACCCTGCTTCACGAGGCGCTGTTCGGGCGCGACATTTGCCGGATTGGTGTTCTGGATGAGCATGGCGGTCACCGGACCACCATGACGCAATGCTTCCGCATCACCGGTCAGCACACGGCCGATCTGCGACTGGTCCAGCATGCGGATTTCGGGGTCGACCATGGCCGTACCCATCAGTTCCGCCTTGTTGAGCTGGAAGATGTCGCTGTTCGAATGAAATGCGCCGCCGCCTTCATGTTGCCAGGAGCCGAGGACTGTGGCGAGCGAGAGCGCTGCATGCATGGAGACCGCGCCATTGCGGCTGCGGGTGAAGCCATAGCCGAGGCGGAAGAACGTTTTCTGCGTCTGACCGACGAGGCGGGCGAAGGCCTCGATCTCTTCGACGGAGAGCCCAGTGATGGCGGATGCCCATTCCGGCGTCTTGTCCTTGAGATGCGCTTCGAGCCCTGCCGGATCATCGGCGAATTTCGCCATGTATTCCCGGTCTGCGTAGCCATCGCGGAAGGCGATATGCATGGCAGCGCAGGCAAGGGCTGCATCGGTGCCGGGCTTCAGGATGAGCGCCATGTCGGCCTGCTTCATCGTCGGATTGTCGTAGATGTCAACGACGACGATCTTGGCGCCACGGTCTTTCCGCGCCTTGATAGCATGGGTCATGACGTTGACCTGGGTGGCGACCGCATTGGTGCCCCAGATGACGACGCAATCGGAGACTGCCATCTCGCGCGGGTCGGGGCCGCGCAACGTGCCGGTGCCCATGACATAACCGGTCCAGGCCATGTTGGTGCAGATCGTGCCGAAGAAGCCGGAATATTTCTTGGCATGACGCAGCCGCTCAATGGAATCGCGCTGCACGAGGCCCATGGTCCCGGCATAGAAGTAAGGCCAGACCGCCTCCGAGCCGTGGAGCTGTTCGGCCTTCACGAAGGCATCGGCGATCTCGTCGAGAGCGGCTTCCCAGGTGACGTCCTGCCACTGCCCTCCCCCTTTGGCGCCAGCGCGGCGCATGGGTTTCATCAGGCGATCCGGGTGGTAGAGCCGCTCGGCATAACGGGCGACCTTGGCGCAGATGACGCCGGCTGTGTAGCTGTTCTCGGCAGCGCCGCGCACACGGCCGATGCGGCCGTCCTCGGTCAGCTCAACGTCGAGGGCGCAGGTGGATGGACAGTCATGCGGACAGGCCGTATGACCGAGCGACCGGTTTCGGATGGGGCTCTGAATGTTCATGGGCCGGTTATAGGCTAAGGCCCAAACGCTCAAAAGCCCCATTCGAACAAATCATCGCTCCCATCGGAACCGCACATGAATTATCGCCATATCTATCACGCGGGCAATTTTGCCGATGTCTTGAAGCATCTCGTCCTGTCGCGACTGATTGTCTATCTGCAGCAGAAGGACAAGGCGTTCCGCGTGCTCGATACGCATGCGGGGATCGGGCTTTACGACCTGTCGTCCAGCGAGGCGCAGAAGACGGGCGAATGGCTGGAGGGGATCGCCAAGGTGATCGATGCCGAGCTACCGGAAAAGGTTGCGGAGATCATGGGGCCTTATCTCGATGCGGTAAAGGCGCTCAATCCCGATCGTGCGCCGGGCGGGCCGCTGCAGACCTATCCGGGTTCACCGAAACTCGCGCGCGACCTCTTCCGCCCGCAGGACCGGCTGTCGGCGATGGAACTGCATCCCGAGGATTCGCGCGTGCTTTCCCGGCTGTTCGAAGGCGATTTCCAGGTGCGGGTCACCGAACTCGACGGCTGGCTGACGCTCAATGCGCATCTGCCGCCCAAGGAAAAGCGCGGCATCGTGCTCGTCGATCCGCCCTTCGAGATCGAGGGCGAGTACGAACGGCTGGTCGATGGCCTCGCCAAGGCGCATCGGCGTTTCGCCAACGGCGTCTATTGCCTGTGGTATCCGATCAAGAAGGGCGCACCGATCAAGGAATTCCACGAGGCACTGCAGGCGTTGGACATCCCGAAGATGCTCTGCGCCGAACTGCATGTGAAGAGCGACCGCGACCAGACCGGCTTGTCCGGCACTGGCCTTGTCATCGTCAATCCGCCGTTCACCCTGAAGGACGAGATGCATCTGGCCCTTCCCGAGCTGAAGCGGCTGATGGCGCAGGATCGCTATGCCTCGCATCGCTGTTTCTGGCTGCGCGGCGAAGACTGATCTGTCGGAGTCTGCGACCGATGGCCGTCGTCAGGTTGCGGGCGGACCAGCCCTGGATAGCTGGGAGCGCTCGAAAAGCAGGATCACGACCAGGGCCAGCGCAAAGGGCACGATCAGGTAGAAGAGCCGGAAGACCAGAAGGGCCGCAATGACATCGGCCGGGTCCATGTCCGGCATGCCGGTGACGAAGAGCAGTTCCAGCACGCCCAGGCCGCTGGGCGCATGCGAAATCAGCGCGGCCGAGAAGGATACGAGGAAGATTCCGAGCACCACCAGGAAGCCGGGATTGCCGATATCCGGCAGGGCGAAATAGATGATGCCGGCCGCGCCGATCAACTCCAGCGGCCCGATGAGCAATTGTTGCGCAACCAGAGCCGGTCGCGGATAGGCGAGAACGAAGGAGCGGATCTTCAAGGGCCGAAGCCGCAAGGAACTGCCCAGCGCGTACAGTGCGACCAGCGCCAGAAGGATCCCCCCTGTCGTCCTTGACGCACCGACCGGCAGGACATCGACAAATCGTTCGGTAATGTCGGGTTGAAGGACCAGGACCACGCCCATCAGGAGCACGGTGCCGAGCACGAAGGTAAACGAACAGATGGCAACGAGACTCCCGACCTCCGCACCAGTGAGCCCGCGGGACGAATAAGCCCGGTAGCGGACCACGGCGCCGGACACCATTGAGGCTCCGACATTGTGGGAGAGCGCATAGGCCGTAAACGAGGTGACGGTAATGAAGAGCCAGCCGACCGAACGGCCGATATTCTGAAGCGCGATCCTGTCATAGCCGGCGAGCGCGGCATAGGCGAGCAGCGTGGACAGCACGGCCATCAACCAGCTCAAGGGACCGATCCGCGACAGGCTGTCGGCGATCTCGTCGAGCGAGAGCCCGCGCAACTCTCCGAACAACAGCCAGATGGAAAATGCAATCGTGAAGACACCGACGAGCGGCCAGATAAATTTCTTCAATGCCATAGCGCCATATCCCGGTCGCTTCGCCTCCTGTTTCCGATATGCACCGCGCATCACCGAATCGAACCGGCGCAGAACGCCGAATGCTCATCCCCGGATCTTGACCCTCCGAACGCTTTATCGCCAGTGTGGGCTGCAAGCGATCTTTGAAGAGGCGATGATGATCAAATTCCCGTCAGGACCCTCTGGTTCCCGGCTGCGGCCGGCATCCCTGCCGATCCGGCAACGCGCCTATGGTGCCTGAGATGCGCCGCCTCGCTCCCGTCGCCGCCATCCTGATAACTCTTTCTGTTGCCGTCGCCTCATGGTTGATGGACAGCGGCTGGCCCAGTATGCCGGACGCCATGGTGCGGTCACCGACGGCTGCGGCGGGAGCGCCGGCGCAGAAACCGGCCATTTCGGCAGCGCAGGATCGGGCAACAAAAACGTTCGATTTCTATGTGCTGTCCCTCTCCTGGTCGCCAACCTTCTGCGATAGCGATGCAGGCGCCGGGAACCGCACACAATGCGGCAGCGGCAAACGGTTCGGTTGGGTGGTGCATGGGCTGTGGCCACAGAACGACAAAGGCTATCCGCAGGATTGCGAAACAACCGAAGGCAATCGGGTGCCCGATGCGATCGCGCGCCGGGTCATGGATATCATGCCGAGCCTGGGGCTGATCAGCCATGAGTGGCGGAAGCACGGCACCTGCTCGGGGCTTGCCATGGCGGATTATTTTGCGCTGGTCCGCCAGGCCCATGACATGATCCGCATCCCGCCGCAGTTCGCCTCGGTGCGCCAGCCGATCCAGACATCACCGGCCACGATCGAGCAGGCCTTTATCCGCAGCAATCCGGGACTAACCCGCTCGGCAGTGGCGGTCACCTGTGATAGGCAGAGAGTCGATGAAGTGCGGATCTGCCTCGACACGTCGCTGGCCTTCCGCACCTGCCCGGAGGTGGACCAGCGTTCGTGCAAGCGATCCGACCTGACCATCCCGCCTCAGCCCTGAACCGCAACAAGAGCTACAGGAAACCCGTCATGAAGCTGCTCTTCGCGCCCGCCTCGCCCTATTCCTCCAAGGTCCGCATGGCCGCCCGCTATCTTGCCATCACGCTGGAAGACATCCGGGTGAACACGGCGGACAATCCGGCCGAACTGGTCGACAACAATCCGCTTGGCAAAATCCCCACCCTGATCACCGACGACGGTCAGGCGATCTTTGACAGCCGTGCCATCATGCATTTCCTCCATCGGTCAGCCGAAAAGCGGCTTTACCCGAAGGATAAGGCGAAGCGTACGCAGGCCGAGGTGATGGAGGCCCTGTGCGACGGGATCTGCGACTGCCTGCTGGCCATCGTCTACGAGCGTCGCTACCGGCCGCCGGAACTGGTGAGCCAGGACGTGATCGACCGGCAATGGGCCAAGATCAACCGTAGCCTCGATCATCTGGACAAGGCCTTGCCGAAGACCGGAAAGAAGCTTCATGGGGGGCATTTCGCCTTGGCCGCAACGCTCGGCTATCTGATGCTGCGCTTCCCCGGCGAATGGGAAAACGGCCGGGCCGCGCTTGCCGAATGGCCCGCGACCTTTGCCAAGCAGTTCGAGCCCTACCCGGCGCTGCGTCCCAAAGCCTGATTTTTCGCATCAAAGCGGCACAATAAAAAAAGCCGGGCGAACCCGGCTTTTCTTGTTTCAACTGATCGGTGGATCAGAACTTCACGCCCATGCCGACCTTGACCGAGTGGTCGTCGAAGCCGCGCGAAACGGTCGAACCGTTGATGTCGAAGTCGCGCTTCTGGTAATCGCTGTAGCGATATTCGACGCGCGCCGTGACATTGTCCGTGACGAAGGTTTCGACACCGGCGCCAACCGTGTAACCGGCTGCCAGACGCTCGTCGCTGTCACCGCCGCCCTTGAGCTCGTGGTTGGCAGCAGCCACACCGGCCGTACCATAGACGAGGAAGGGGTTCAGGTCGTAGCCGACGCGGCCGCGGATCGAGCCGTTGACGCCCTGGGTGCCCTTGAGCGACGAACCGCCGTTCGAGCCGGCAGAGCCGTCTTCACCGGCGTAGCTGAGGTCAGCTTCGGCACCGTAGACGATCGAGCCGTTCTGCATGTTGTAGCCGCCGTAGATCGAACCGCCAAGGCCGTTGGCATCGCGGCCATCGGTCGAACCGGTGAACTTGCCGAAGTCGTAGGTGGCGGCGCCGCCGAGATAAGCGCCCGACCAGTTGCCGGCCGGAGCAGCGCTTTCGGTTGCCATCGGCGGAGCTTCCGGAGCCTGGTAGATCGCGTCGGCGGCCTGGGCGGCCTGGAAAGCTGCGAAAGTGGTGGCAGATGCCAGAAGGATGATCTTGAAGTTACGCATATTAGTCTCCTTTACAGTTCCGGGCCGCACTTCACTGAGAACCAACGGCGGCCTGAACGTTATTGGGTATTCCCTGCCCGTTCCGAATGTACAAATGGCGGTCAATTGAGGAATAGAAAGAGCCGAAATGTGAATTCATTGTGGCACAGGGACGGCATAATTAGGATGTTGCTTGAATGACACAAACGATTCGTTAACCCTAACAAATAGTTTACGCAAAATGCGCAAGTAAGCACAATAATCAGCCAAATCTCTACTCTGTGAGTCGACAGAATACTCACGGATTCGAATTCGCTTCCGACGGTTTAAATATCGCGACGGCGCCATATATGCAGCGCAACACTCCTGATGAACAAGGTTAGACCCCATGCAAACGGGTATCCCGAAGACCGCTCTCGTCACCGGATCGGCCAAACGACTTGGTCGGGCCATCGCCGAAGACTTGGCCGCCCATGGCTTTGCCGTCGCTTTGCATGCCAATGGTTCTCTGGCCGAAGCCGAGGCGGTCGCGGCGAGGCTGCGGGCCGAGGGAAAAAAGGCGATCGCGCTGAAAGCCGATCTCGGTAACATTTTCGAGACCGAGAGCCTGATGGCTCGGGCTGAAGCCGAATTGGGGCCGATCGGGCTGCTCGTCAACAATGCCTCGATCTTCGAAGACGATACCGCCTTCGACTTCGATGCCGAAAGTTTCGGTCGGCATTTCGATGTGCATGTGCGGGCGCCTGCCATCCTGAGCGCCGCCCTGGTCAAGGGCCTGCCCGAGGATCGGTCAGGCTTGATCGTCAACATCATCGACCAGCGGGTGCTGGCGCTGAAGCCAACCTTCTTTTCCTATACGCTCTCCAAGGCGACGCTCTGGACGGCCACACAGACCATGGCGCAGGCCTATGCGCCGAGGATCAGGGTAAATGCCATCGGCCCCGGCCCGACGCTGATTTCGGAGCGGCAGCAGCCGGAGGATTTTCAGGCGCAGGTGGACAGCCTGCCCCTGAAGAAAGGGCCATCGCTCACCGAATTCGGCCGCACCATCCGCTTTCTTTTTGACACGCCGTCGATCACCGGCCAAATGATCGCCCTGGATGGAGGCCAACATCTGATTTGGCACGGCACGGAGATCAATGAATGAATGGAGGAAAGCTGCCGGATGGCGGCATTCTCTATGACGGAACGGAAGATGACGACGATGGCATCGTCGTCGAGGTCGAACCGGCGCGCGCCGGCATCGAGATCGACTGGCATGTCGATGGCTTGGACGAGACCGGCCTCACGGGCGCCGACCTGATCGGCGAATTCGTCAAGCGGCTGCCCAATTCGCCCGGCGTCTACCGCATGCTGAACAAAGACGGCGAGGTGATGTATGTCGGCAAGGCGCGCAGCTTGAAAAAGCGCGTCAGCAACTATGCCCAAGGCCGCCTGCATTCCAACCGGCTGACGCGCATGGTGCGCGAGACCGTGCACATGGAATTCGTCACGACCCGGACCGAGGTCGAGGCACTGCTGCTTGAAGCCAATCTTATCAAGCGCTTGCGGCCGCGCTTCAACGTTTTGCTGCGCGACGACAAGAGCTTTCCCTATATTCTCATCACGGGCGACACCCGCGCACCGGCGCTCTACAAGCATCGCGGTGCGCGCGCCCGCAAGGGTGACTATTTCGGCCCGTTTGCCTCGGCAAGCGCCGTCGGCCGCACGATCAATTCGCTGCAGCGCGCCTTCCTCTTGCGCACCTGCACCGACAGCGTCTTCGAAAGCCGGACGCGGCCCTGTCTGCTTTATCAAATCAAGCGCTGTTCCGGCCCCTGCACCCACGAAGTGAGCGACGAGGATTATGGCGAACTGGTGCGTCAGGCCAAGGATTTCCTCTCCGGGCGCAGCCAGAACGTCAAGGAATCAATCGCCCGCGCCATGAACGAAGCGGCCGAAGATCTGGACTTCGAGCGCGCTGCCGTGTTCCGCGATCGGCTCGCCGGTCTCTCTCATGTGCAGAGCCACCAGGGCATCAATCCGGCGGGCGTCGAAGAAGCGGATATCTTCGCCATCCATCATGAGGGCGGGCTGTCCTGCATCCAGGTCTTCTTCTTCCGCGCCGGACAGAACTGGGGAAACCAGGCCTATTTCCCCAAAGCCGATCCGCAGCTCACCAGCGCCGAAGTGCTGAATGCCTTCCTGGCGCAGTTCTATGACGACCGACCCTGTCCGCGTCTCGTTCTCCTGTCGGAGACGATCGAGGAACAGGAGCTGCTGGCCGCCGCCCTTACCGAGCGGGCGGGCCACAAGGTGGCGATCTCCATCCCGCAACGCGGCGAGAAGAAGGATCTGCTCGACCATGTCAGCGCCAATGCGCGCGAAGCGCATGGCCGCAAGCTGGCGGAGACGGCGTCGCAGTCGCGGCTGCTGGCCGGGCTCGCCGAGACGTTTGAGTTGCCTTACGTGCCGCGCCGCATCGAGATTTACGATAACTCGCATATCATGGGCACCAATGCCGTCGGCGGCATGGTGGTGGCCGGGCCGGAAGGCTTCGTGAAGGGCCAGTATCGGAAGTTCAATATCAAATCGACCGACATCACCCCCGGCGACGACTTTGGCATGATGCGCGAGGTCATGACCCGGCGCTTCTCCCGCCTTTTGAAAGAAGAGGGCAAACCGGACCGGAGTGTCGCTCCGGAGGAGAGCGGCGACAACCCCTTCCCGGCCTGGCCGGACGTGATCCTGATCGACGGCGGCCAGGGGCAGATGTCGGCCGTTCGCAAGATCCTCGATGAACTCGACATCACCGACAGCGTGATTGCGATCGGTGTGGCCAAGGGGGTCGACCGCGATGCGGGGCGCGAGCGCTTCTTCGTCAAGGGAAAGCCGGATTTCAACCTGCCGCCGCGCGATCCGGTCCTCTACTTCATCCAGCGCATGCGCGACGAAGCACACCGTTTCGCCATCGGATCGCACCGGGCGCGGCGCAAGAAGGAAATGGTCAAGAACCCGTTGGATGAGATCGGCGGCATTGGCCCGACCCGCAAGCGGGCGCTGCTCCAGCATTTCGGCACGGCCAAGGCGGTTTCTCGTGCAGCCGTCAGCGATCTGATGGCCGTTGAGGGCATCTCCGAGGCCGTGGCGCGGCTGGTCTACAACCATTTCCACGAAAGTGGTGGTGATTGAGTGGCAACGGGCTGCCCTCTGGCGCGTTGATGATAAAAGGCATTCAGAAATCTTGAGTTGACGGCCCTCCCCGAAAGTCCTCATCTACCGACGCAATTTCCATCCAAAGACAGGGCATCATGGCTTCGCGCGCATACAATATTCCCAATCTCCTGACCTACGCCCGCATTCTGGCCGTGCCGCTGATCGTGGTCTGCTTCTTTGTCGAGGGACGCTTGCAAAGCTCTGACTTCGCCCGCTGGGCGGGGCTTGCAATCTTCATCGTCGCGTCGATCACCGACTATCTCGACGGCTATCTGGCACGGATCTGGAACCAGACGTCGAATATCGGCAAGATGCTCGACCCGATCGCCGACAAGCTGCTGATCGCTGCTGTCCTTCTGCTTCTGGCCGCTGATCAGACCATTGCGGGCTGGTCCCTGTGGGCCGCGATCACCATCCTGTGCCGCGAGATCCTCGTTTCGGGCCTGCGCGAATATCTGGCGGCCCTGAAGGTCAGTGTGCCGGTGACACGCATCGCCAAGTGGAAGACGACAGCGCAAATGGTTGCGCTCGCCTTTCTGCTGGCAGGCCCCGCCGGCGACAAGGTGCTGCCCTATGCCGATTTCGGCCTTGCGACACATCTCGGCCTGACGCTTCTGTGGGTTGCGGCACTCCTGACCATCTATACCGGCTACGACTATTTCCGCGCCGGCGCCAAACACATGGTGGACTGAGATGGTGCAGCTCGTCTATTTCGCCTGGGTTCGCGAGCGGATCGGCAAAGGCGAAGAGGACCTCGACCTGCCGGAGACGGTGAAGACAGCCGGCGATCTCGTGGCGCATCTGGCCACGCTTGGCGATGAATATGCCGAGGCCTTGCGCTTTCCCAAGGCGATCCGCGTCGCGGTGAACCAGGAGCATGTGGAGCACACTGAATCGATCGCCGGTGCGCGCGAGATCGGCATCTTTCCGCCGATGACCGGCGGCTGATGCCGCTTCGCCGGCTGCCGGCTGGAGGATGATGCCGATGAAGACCCCTCGCCCCACCATCCGCGTCCAGCGTGAGGATTTCGATGCTGCGGCCGAAAGTGCGCAGCTTACACACGGTCGGGCGGATATCGGTGCGGTCGTTTCTTTCGTGGGGCTCTGCCGTGACGAGGCGGGCACGCTTGATGCCCTGGAGCTCGAGCACTATCCCGGCATGGCGGAAGCGGAAATGACGCGCATCGCCTCGCTTGCCATCGAGCACTTCTCCCTTCTCGGTCTCACGGCCATCCATCGCTTCGGCCGGATCGAGGCCGGCGGGCAGATCGTATTGGTCATCGCGGCCGCGCCGCATCGCCAGGCTGCCTTCGACGGCGCCAATCTTGTCATGGATTTTCTGAAGACGTCCGCGCCCTTCTGGAAAAAGGAGCATGGCAAAGACGGTCGGGCCGGCGAATGGGTCGCAGCCAAGGATGCCGACGACAGCGCCCGCGACCGTTGGAGCAACGCCTTCACGGAATAGCCCGCTCCTGCCGGCTCAGCACCAGCAGGAAGACGAGAGCGCCGATGATCACCGCATCACGCCAGATCATCGGGCCATAGGCGCTCCAGAGCGTTTCGGCAAAACCGATGCCGGCGGCTCCGATGGCAGAATGAAGCGGCCGGAAGTAGCCGCCGGCTGCGGCGATCAACACGACCTTCAGTCCCAGCATCAGACCCGCACCGAAATCCATCGTGCCGTAGAGGACGGTGGCTGAAAGGCCTGCTATGGCTGCCAAAGCGGTCGAGGCCAAAAGCGCGAGGACGAAGACACCGTCGGCATCGACCCCGAGCAATCGGGCGGCGAACGGGTCCTGACAGATCGCCTGCCAGAGCCGACCGGCACGGCTGCGACTCAGCACCAACTGGCCCAGCAGCACCAGTGCAATCATCAAGGCCGAGTGCATGAGTTGCACGACCGTCAGGCCGATCGTGAATCCTCCAATCTCGGCGAACACAATCTGCCCCTGCCAGAGGGGCGGCAGCCAGAGGCTGCGGGTATCGAGCGCCAATCGCGCACCTTCCGAGATCAGGATGACCAGACCAAGCGAGGCGACGATCACACTGTTGGCCGAACGCCGGTGCAACGGCAGCATTAGGTAACGCGCGCTCGTCCAGCCTGCCAGAAGCGCATAGGCGAAGCCGGCAGCGACACCGAGCAGAAGGGCTGCTGGCAGGATCAGGTAGAGGCGGTTCCAGCCATAATCGACAAACAGCAGGCAGATCTGGCCGGCAAAGGCGACCAGCGCGCCGAAGGTGATGTCCGGACGGCGCGTCACACCGAAGGCAAGCGCATAGCCGAAGGCAAGGCAGGCATAGAGGCTTGCCACCGGCATCGCGTTCAGGATCTGCTGCAGGAAATAGGCCATCGTGCCTCCTGCGACTTTTATAACTGGTAAAACGCATTTTGCCAGTTATATTATGCGTATGAGCTTTACCTGGACACCTCATCGTTTTGTCGGCGGCGCGCTGGCTCTGGATGTCGCGAACAGCGTTATTCTGCGGCATGACGCAGAGGCGCGACGCGATCGTTTCGCCGTGGCCGAGCAGATGCAGGCCTTCCCAGCGGCTGCCACGCGGCTCTCGGCCGAGCGGCAGGATTTTCCGGAACTCCATCCCATTCCTGCGGAGCGCCACGGCGCTTTCCTTCACCTGCGCGAGGCGATCGATCGGTATTTTCGCGGCCGTACCTTGGGTGACGAAGACAGGCTCGCGCTGGCGGATCTGCTGGAGCAGATCGCAGCCACGCTGAGATCTGCCGACCATGGCCAATCACTCGATCAGGCAACGGCTCGCTCGGCGCTTCGGCTGGTCTGCGAACCCGAGCCTGAGCGGATGAAGATCTGCGGCCATTGTGGCTGGCTCTTCCTCGACCGCAGCAAGAACCGCAGCCGGACCTGGTGCGACATGGCCGTGTGCGGCAACCGGGTCAAAGCCAGCCGCCACTATCGACGCAAAAAGACGGAGGACGGGTCATGATGGCAAAGACTTGGCTGACGGCCTTTTTGGCCTTGGCTGTCAGCGCAATCCTGCCGGCCTGCCAGCGGGAGGATGTCAACGAGCCGCTGAAGCTCAGCGGCAAGGTCTTCATCTTCAATTATCGCGTGGCGCAGGCGACCTATGTCGTCACGCTTGCGCGCAACGGACCGCTGCCGGACGAGAGCTTCGCGGTGACGCAGTTCGAAAACCCGGCCGGCGGCGCGCCGATCGAGACGCGCACGAAAATCTTCCCCTTCTGGCAGAAGGTCGCGCTGGAAAGCCCGCCGGTGCACTGCATCGTGAAGGGCAAGGCCTATGCGATCGCGATCCGGATCGTGGATCGGGACAACAATCCGCTCCAGCAGATCGACACGACGCTGACGTCGACGCTCGACCAGACCGTCATGCCGGGCAAGCCGCTGGTGGTCGGGCCGGTCTACACGCCCAATCCCGAGGTTTTTCATGCCGATGGGACGCATGACTATGCCCAGGGCGCCGACTGCCCGTTGCCTCCAGCGGCCCAGGCTGCGGTCAATTGACGAGAGTCCATAACTGACCGGAGTAGTCGCCGCAGGGGCGCATCCGGGCATAGCGGTCCAGCATCCCGCCGTTGACCACATCCAGGCAGTAGCGGCTGCCAAGAAACTGGGTGGTGAAGCGCATCTGCTCGCCCGAGGCGGAGATCTGCCACAACTGCCCGGAAAAGTTTCCGCACGGGCGCATCTGCACCATGAATTCGGGATCGCCGCCGTTCACGACATCCAGGCACATTTTGTCGCCCATGGCTTCGTTACGGATGCGCACCCATTGGCCTTCCGAGGTGACATGCCAGCGCTGGCCGGCCGATTCCTCGTTCATGTCGGTCATGATGGCAAGGTCCTGAAAAGGGCCGCCATTAACGATCTCCAGCCGCTGGTCCGGCCCGGTGAACTGGGTGGCGAGACCAATCGCATCGGCCAAGGCGATGGCGGGTACAGCAAGGAGGAAAAGGGAAGCAAGGGCAGGAAGAGTGCGGATGGAGAGCAAGATGGCGGACCTCGTTAGGGTGACTGGAAGACCAAGTCTAGCGAGGCACTGGCCTTGGCGCCTGACCAAAGTCTGCAGGTATCTCGTCGCCCCCCTTCTCCGGGCACGAAAAAACCGGGACGTTTCCGCCCCGGTTTCGTTAGTCCTATCAATGCACTGAGGCCGAAACCTCAAAGCGTGATTCAGCCGACGATTTCGGTGTCCGAGAACCAGTACTTGATTTCCTGGGCAGCGGTTTCCGGAGCGTCCGAACCGTGAACCGAGTTCTCGCCGATGGAGAGCGCGTGGGTCTTGCGAATGGTGCCCTCGTCGGCATTGGCCGGATTGGTGGCGCCCATGATTTCGCGGTTCTTCAGGATGGCGTTTTCGCCTTCCAGGACCTGAACGATCGTCGGGCCAGACGTCATGCCGTCAACCAGTTCGCCGAAGAAGGGGCGTTCCTTGTGAACAGCGTAGAAGCCTTCAGCTTCGCGCTTGCTCATCCAAACGCGCTTGGAAGCGACGACGCGCAGGCCTGCGTCTTCCAGCATCTTGGTGATGGCGCCCGTGAGGTTGCGCTTGGTTGCGTCCGGCTTGATCATCGAGAAGGTGCGTTCAATCGCCATCTGTCTCATCCTTGTTGGTGTCTGAAGGGAAAGTGGGCGGTATCTACAAGGCCCGAATCATGAAGACAAGAGGGATGGACGAATTTCACGCCGACGTCATAATTGAAGCCATGGCTGAAGATGCAGGGATACGAGGCGAGGTTTTGGTGTGATCGAACGAATGTCGGCGCGCATCTCTCGATTTACCCACGTGTGCGCGGGTATCGGCGCCCACTGTCTCATCGTCCAGGCCACGTCCGGCATGTTCCGGGGTCTGCGCTCTGACCAGCCGGGCCTGATCATCGTCCGGCGCGGCGTCAAAAGGGTCTCCTCCGACAGCATCGACCTGCAAGCCGGTCCCGGCGAAGCAATCGTGCTGCCGATGAACCAGGAATGGACGGTGATCAACGAGGTTGCCACAGATGGCGACTACCGGGCTGATGCCTTCCTGTTCTCACCAGAACTCGTCGCTGCCTATGCCGACCCTGGAATGCCTCCCCTTCGCGAGGCCACAGTCTTTCAGCCGGATTCGGGTTTCGAGAACGCCATCGAACGCGCCGGTCAATCGCTGGCGGAGGCCGATCAGGCGGGCGCGCTCTGCCGCCATCTGGTCGGGGAGATAATCGTTCGGCTCGATGCACAGGGCATGAGTCTCCGCCCCGCCGCGCATGACACACTCCATGATCGCGTTCGCGCGCTGGTGGCCGGTGATCTGGCCATGGAATGGCCGACCAGCCGTGTCACCGCCGCACTCGGGGTCAGCGAAGCGACGCTGCGGCGCAAGCTCGCAGCGTCCGGTACCAGCCTCACCGACATCATCGCCGATATGCGCATGATGCGCGCCGTGGGCCTGCTCCAGGCAACCGAGCGGCCGATCAATCAGGTGGCGCTCGACGTCGGCTACGAGTCAGCCTCCAAGTTCGCCGCCCGTTTTCGCGAACGCTTCGGCCTCTCGCCGCGCGACATCCGGACTTCGGCAACGGCGGTTGCACGAAACGGGGCCGAGCTTGATCGGATCGGAGCCGCGGCCGAATAGCGGAACGGATAGAGTGGGCTTCCAGACAGTGAAGGAGCCCAGCATGACCAGACACGCACTGACGGCCACCGTTTTGACCCTGACCCTTCTCGCCGCTCAGGCGCAGGCGGGCGATTTCAGCCTGTCGAGCCCGGATCTGAAAGATGGCGGGATGCTTGCCGAAGCTCAGGTCGCCAACACCTTCGGCTGCAGCGGCCAGAACCTCTCGCCTGCCTTCGAATGGAGCAACGTGCCAGAGGGAACGAAGAGCTTTGCCGTCTCGCTCTACGATCCCGATGCACCGACAGGCTCCGGCTTCTGGCATTGGGTGATGTTCAACATTCCGGCCGATGTCACGGCCCTGCAAGCCGGCATTTCCCCCGAATCAGGTGCGCCGCAAGGGGCCGTCCAGAGCCGCGCCGACGCCGGCTATCCCGGTTTCCTCGGCGCCTGCCCACCAGAGGGGCAGACCCACACGTACGTGTTCACCGTGACCGCACTCAACACCCCGGCGCTCGACCTCGACGCTTCGGCAAGCGGCGCGCTCATCGGCTTCATGACCAATGCGCATGCGCTCGCCAAGGCGTCGATCTCGGTGCGTTACGGCCGATAGCAGCAACCCGCTTCACGCGACCAGACGGCCGGCACCCTGATAGAGCTCCAGGCAGCGCTCGAACCAGCCCTGCACCGGATCGCCATCGGGAAGGTGGATGCCGCCGGTGGTGATGCGCAGCCATTGCAGGGCACCGAAGAGGATATAGTCGGCAAACAGCGGCGCCTCTCCGCCGATAAACGGCTGGAAGGCGAGCATATGGCGCAGCGGCTGCAATTGTCCCGGCAGGGCGGCAATGGCAGCCGCGCGTTCGGCATGGACCTCTTCGAGCGGCTTGCCGAGACGTTTTTCGCGGGTGCTGCGGAAATAGTCCTGATCTACAGGGCCGAGCATCTGGTGGATATCGTAGACCGCGATGCGGGTGATTACCGGATGCACGATGTGCTGCGCATAGCCCTCAACCAGGCGCGCCGCCGCCTTGCCGCCCTCGCCGCCGAAGAGGCTCGGATGATCGGGATAGGCTTCTTCGAGATAAAGCGCGATCTGGAAGCTGTCGGAAACCAGGTGTTCGCCGTCACGCAGGATCGGCACTGTTTTGGAAAAGCCCTGCTCCGCGCTCGGGATCTGGGTGAAGGGCAGCGGCCGTTCCTCGAACGTCAGGCCCTTGTGATGCAGGGCCATCACAATCTTCCAGCAATGGGGAGAGAAGGGACGGTTCGGGTTGGTACCACAGAGAGAATAGAGAGTCAGGGACATGGTGCGCCTCGTTTCGATCGGCTCAGACAAAACCAAACTGCGTCGCGAAGCAAATCAGGAAATTTCATGGGATCCATCACGCCCATTTGCAGGAGCCTGAGCTAGAGCCGTTCATTTTTAAATGGAAGCAGTTCTGCCGGAGCAGGTTTTCGTCGGGGCAGTGGCGATCGGCGACGTGCATACCCGGATGTATGTGCGAGCCGATCGCCGCTGATCCCGGCGGAAAGATGCCCGGCCCTTCGGGTTGGCTGAAACGGGCCGCCTGATCGACCGGCCGGCTTGGCCGTAGGCTGTGGCTACGACACGCGCCGGCCGATCGATCATCCGACTCCGTTTGAGCCAACAGAACTGATTCCATTTACAAATAAACGGCTCTAACATG
>NNBU01000553.1_pt1 | contig 56723 bp, 54 predicted proteins | sample 1173781 | NCBI WGS metagenome assembly NNBU01 (sample SAMN07173937, study PRJNA388173) | plant metagenome | biome: Plant school; feature: Soil; material: Symbiotic tissue of Blasia pusilla L.; isolation source: symbiotic tissue sample KVJ2 | host: Blasia pusilla | place: Norway: Troms, Kvaloya...
GCGTAGTGCTGCGATCGCCACTGAGGCCTGTCTCAGGCCTTGCCTGAGGCCGAAACGTTCACGCGGATAGCCTGATCTGGTAGCGCAGAGATGGATCAGGCACTCAGCGTCGGGACAGGTCCTATGACCAGGGAGGAAGGACGGTCCCGATAGGACCGTCCTCATCGCGTTCAACGATCAGCCGGCGTCATCGCCGCCATCGTCCGAGCCGCCGTCATCTGCGCCACCATCATCTGCACCGCCGTCATCCGCTCCGCCGTCGTCAGCGCCATCATCTGCGCCAGCGTCGTCCGCAGTGTCATCGGCCTGGTCGTCGCCGGCCGAATCTTCGGCCGTACCATCGTCCAAGTCAGTTTCCGACGTGTCCTCGACCTCTTCGTAGCTCACTTCCTCGCTCTCCTCGTAAGAGACCTCGGAATATTCTTCCGTCACGGAAAGCTCTTCGGTGGTGATCTCGGTATAGCTTTCGTAGACGCTCTCTTCGATCACATAACCATATACATAGGTCAGATCGACGAAATGCTTGCCCTTCGAACCGGCCGGCGTCGCGGTGACACCCGGTCCCAGTTTCAGCAGGGTCAGACCGATGATCTCGGCGTTCACACCGTCGACGGCCAGGATGGCTTCGCTGCCGGCATCGTCAGCCACGTGCAGGAAATAGACCTGGGCCTTGCGACGGCTGTCGAGGACCTTCAGCCCCTTTCTCTCAAGCGCGGTCACGATGAAATGCGCCGAGCGCACCTTGTGAGACTGGCCGGCTGCGGCGTGGCCATAGGTCGGAATGGCGAGATAGGCAAATGTCAGCTGTGCGGCGATCATCGACGCCGAGAGTAGCTTGCGCATACTTGTATGGTCCCCGGGGGTCTTGCGAGAGGCCAGCCGATCCCCTTCATCCGCTGGCGATGGGACCATTGCGAAGCGGTGACACGGATGTCAAAGGCGGGGCCGCATATTAGCGCACCCAACCAAAAAAGGTTCAAAATCTCAATCTGTTACAGCGCGATTGCGCACGCCTGAGCTGACGGACGATCAGGCCGCACGCACAGATATCAGGCGGTGGCCGTTTCGCGCTGGCGGGCGAGCTCGGCAAGATCAGCCGCCTTCAGCTCGACCGATTCGCCGCAGCCACAGGCCGAAGTCTGGTTCGGATTGTGGAAGGTGAAGCCGGAGCGCAGCGTGGTCGTTTCAAAGCCCATTTCGGTGCCAAGGAGGTACAGCACCGCAGCCGGATCGATCCAGACACTCGCGCCATCGCGCTGTATATGATCGTCCTTCGGATTGGGATCGGTCACCAAGTCGATGGTATACTCCATCCCGGCGCAGCCACCCTTCTTGATCCCGACCCGAACGCCCTTGGCATCCGGACCCGAATTTTCCACGATCGCCTTGACGCGTGCGGCAGCCGCATCGCTCAGCGTCATCACTTGAAAGCCCATCGGCAGGTACTCCATCAACAACCGGATTCAAGGTCCGGCGCTTCTGCGTGCAATGTAAGGGAGGACGCCCTGTCGTTCAATAGCAGACACGTGCCCAAGGTGCCGGGTTCGGGGACGTCGCGACAGCCCGATGGTCCCAGATGATCAAACGATGGGCAAAGGCCACATGCCAGTAGAACATGATGATTATCAGGGCTTTGCCGGGTCCCTGGCGCAGGCCGGCAACTTGATGGCGATCAATTTTCACGCAGGCGCCGCACACGCCGGATGCAGAAATCGCGAAATCCCGATGGTTCGCCGCTATTTTTTGACCATTCGGTAAAATATTTTCGGATGACCGCGCCAAGCCATTGTTCCAGTTAAGTTTTTCAAATCTGGCATGCGGCTTGCTTTTCTTCTGCCGGCCCATCCGGCGCAGCAAGCGCCTCCAGAAGCGGAGAACAGGACATGGAAATCGGCGTCTTCATCCCGATCGGCAACAATGGCTGGCTGTTGTCGGAGAATGCCCCGCAATACAAGCCGACTTTTGAACTCAACAAGGCGATCACGCTCAAAGCCGAATCCTACGGCTTCGATTTCGCACTCTCGATGATCAAGCTGCGCGGTTTCGGCGGCAAGACGGAGTTCTGGGATTACAATCTGGAAAGCTTCACGCTGATGGCAGGTCTTGCCGCCGTCACCTCGAAGATCAAGCTCTTCGGCACCGCCGCGACCCTGATCATGCCGCCGGCGATCATCGCGCGCATGGCAACGACCATCGATTCAATCTCGAATGGGCGTTTCGGGGTCAACCTGATCACTGGCTGGCAGCGCCCGGAATACAGCCAGATGGGCCTGTGGCCCGGCGACGATTATTTCTCCGACCGCTACGAATACCTGACCGAATACGCCACCGTACTCAAGGACCTGCTGACCACCGGTCAGTCGGACCTCAAGGGCAAACATTTCCAGATGGATGATTGCCGGATGAAACCGATCCCGGAGGGCGATGTGAAGCTGATCTGCGCCGGCTCGTCCAATGCCGGCATGGATTTTTCCGCCAAGTTTGCCGACTACAGCTTCTGCTTCGGCGTCGGCGTCAACACGCCCAAGGCCTTCGCGCCCACCAATGAACGCCTGCTGGTGGCCACGGAGAAGACCGGTCGTGACGTTCGCTCCTTCGTGCTCACCATGGTGATTGCCGAAGAGACAACGGAAGAGGCCTTCGCCAAATGGGAGCACTACAAGGCGGGTGCTGACGAGGACGCCATCCAGTGGCTTGGCCTGCAGAGTGCCGTTGATACGAAATCCGGCTCTGACACCAATGTGCGGCACATGGCGAACCCGGTATCCGCCGTCAACATCAACATGGGCACGCTGATCGGCTCCTATGCCGAGGTTGCCGCCATGCTTGATGAGATGAGCGAAGTCCCCGGCACTGGCGGCGTGATGCTCACTTTCGACGACTTCCTTGAGGGGGTCGAGAAGTTCGGAAAATACGTTCAGCCGCTGATGAAGAGCCGCGCCCATGTGAGCCAGATGCTGGAGGCTGCCGAATGAGCGAGGCCGTTGTTGCAGGCTATCAGCCACGCCCCGAACTGACGAAAAGCGTCACACTTCCGGCCCGTCCCGAGCCGATCACGCTGAAGCCGTCGGAAACGGCCGTCGTCGTCGTCGACATGCAGAATGCCTATTCGACCGAAGGCGGATATGTCGATCTCGCCGGCTTCGACATTTCGGGCGCCAAAGGCACGATTGCCAACATCAAGAAGACGCTCGATGCGGCGCGTGAAGCGGGCGTTCTGGTCGTCTATTTCCAGAACGGCTGGGACAAGGATTATGTCGAGGCCGGCGGCCCAGGCTCGCCCAACTGGCACAAGTCGAATGCACTCAAAACCATGCGCGCACGACCCGAATTGCAGGGACAACTGCTCGCCAAGGGCACCTGGGATTATGCGATCGTCGACGAATTGCAGCCGCAGCCGGGCGATATCCTGGTGCCGAAGAGCCGTTATTCCGGCTTCTTCAACACCAATATGGACTCGGTGCTGCGCGCTCGCGGCATCCGCAATCTCGTCTTCGTCGGCATTGCCACCAACGTCTGCGTGGAAAGCTCGCTGCGCGATGCCTTCCACCTCGAATATTTCGGCGTGATGCTGGAGGACGCGACCCACCATCTCGGCCCGGACTTCATCCAGCAGGCGACCGTCTACAACGTCGAAAAATTCTTCGGCTGGGTCGCGACCGTCAACGACTTCTGCGGCGCGATCGGCCAGGCAGCGCCTGCCGATGCCGCTTGATACCATCACCATTCAAAAAACGGAGAGAGTGAGAATGCCCAAGACCATCGTCGTTCCCGAAGGCACATCCAAGCCGCTTGCCCCCTATTCGCCCGGCACGCTTGCCGATGGCATCCTCTATGTCTCGGGGACGCTCCCCTTCGACAAGGACAACAACGTCGTGCATGTCGGCGACGCGAGCGCCCAAACCCGTCACGTGCTGGAGACGATCAAGTCCGTCATCGAGACCGCCGGCGGCACCATGCAGGACGTGACGATGAACCACATCTTCGTCACCGACTGGGCCAACTACCAGGCGGTCAACAAGGTCTATGCCGAGTATTTTCCGAGCAACGAGCCGGCCCGCTACTGCGTGCAGTGCGGGTTGGTGAAGCCGGACGCGCTGGTCGAGATAGCGACGGTCGCGCATATCGGGAAGAAGTGAGTTCAACCGCTTCCCCTCCCCAACCCCTCCCCACAAGGGGGAGGGGCTAAGTCAGCCTCAGCGATGCAACGGTCAACCTCCCTGCAGATGCATATTGTGTGGCTGTTACGGTACCGCGGATTAAGCCCCTCCCCCTTGTGGGGAGGGGTTTGGGGCGGGGTTCTTCATTCAGAAACAAGAGCAGTCCATGCATTACGACATCCACGGCCTGACCTCCCCCGATGCGCCGACCATCCTGCTCTCATCGGGCCTCGGCGGCTCGGGCGGCTATTGGGCACCGCAGATCCCTGCCCTGTCTGAGCGGTTCCGGGTCATCACCTATGACCATCGCGGCTGCGGCAAGACGGGTGGCTCGGTGCCAGAGGTCGGTGGCATCGCAGCCATGGCCGACGACGTGCTCGAAATCGTCGAGACGCTGAAGCTCGAAAAATTCCATTTCATGGGCCATGCGCTGGGCGGCCTGATCGGGCTTGATCTGGCGCTGCGCCGGCCGGAGCTGATCGAGAGCCTCGTGCTGATCAATGCGTGGAGCAAGGCCGATCCGCATTCAGGCCGCTGCTTCGATGTGCGCATTGCGCTCCTCGAAAACGCTGGCGTCGAGGCCTTCGTCAAGGCGCAGCCGCTCTTTCTCTATCCGGCTATCTACATGGCGGAAAACCCCGAGAAGATGGCGGCGGAAGAGGCCCATGCGCTTGCCCATTTCCAGGGTCGCGACAATATCCTGCGGCGCATCGCGGCATTGCGCGCCTTTGATGTCGATGACCGCCTCGGCGAGATCGGCACGCCGACACTGGTCATTTCGACCCGCGACGACCTGCTCGTCCCCTATTCGCGGTCGCTGCGCCTCGCAGAAGGGCTGCCAAACGCAAATCTCGTGCTCACCGTCGCCGGTGGACACGCCGTCAACGTAACCTATCCGCAAACATTCAACAGCGCGGTCCTCGACTTCCTGTCGGGTGTCGAACGTGCGTGAAAGGACCTGCCATGCTGGCCACCAAGACCATCACACCCGTCGCAGCCGGAACGGGAGCCACCGCGCCGGAAAAGAGTGCGACCTATCGCAACGGCATGGCTCGGCTTGCCGCCGCCGTCACCATCGTCACCACTGACGGACCCGGCGGTCGTGCCGGATTTGCCGCAACCGCCGTCACCAGCGTCTCGGACAATCCGCCGACGCTGCTCGTCTGCCTCAACAAGGGGTCTTCCGCCTATCCGGCCGTCAGCGCCAACGGCTTCGTCACGGTCAACGCTCTCTCGGCAGAACACGAGCCGGTCAGCCGGCTCTTCGGTGGCAAGACGCCGGCCGATGAGCGCTTCGCCGCCGCCACCTGGGAGCCGACGGCATCAGGAACGCCGCGCCTCCTCGATGCGCTTGTTTCCTTTGAATGCCGGATCACGGAAGTGCATGACGGCAGCACCCATGACGTTCTGTTCTGCGAAGTCCTCGATGTCACCACCCGCGAAGACGGCCAGGCACTCGTCTATTTCGACCGGGCCTATCGCACGGTTTGAACAACCTCTGTCTGAACGCAAAACGGCCCGCGCAAGGCGGGTCGTTTCGTTGATTGCCTAATTTCCCTAGTACCAGCCGACGGCGACCTGTGCCTCTTCGGACATGCGGTCCGGCGTCCATGGCGGATCGAAGCTCATTTCGACCTCGACGCCAGACACGCCCTCGACCGAACCAACGGCGTTTTCGACCCAGCCCGGCATTTCGCCGGCGACCGGGCAACCCGGGGCGGTCAACGTCATGACGATCTTCACCGTGCGGTCATCCTCGATGTCGATCTTGTAGATCAGACCGAGTTCGAAGATATCAGCCGGGATTTCCGGGTCGTAGACGGTCTTGAGCGCCGCAACGATGTCGTCCGACAGCCGCGCCACTTCTTCCGCAGGAATGGCGGTGTTGATGATGCCTTCGCGGACGTCTGGCTTGGTCTCTGTGTCACTCATGATGGTCATTCCTCAGGCGAAGAAGCTGCGGGCGTAATCCAGCGCGTCCGCCAGCGCATCGACTTCTTCCCGTGTGTTATAGAGGCCGAACGACGCCCGGCAAGTGGAGGTCACGCCGAAACGGGCGAGAAGCGGCTGGGCGCAGTGAGTTCCGGCGCGAACGGCAACGCCGCGACGGTCGATCATGGTGGAGACGTCATGGGCATGGATGCCGGCAAGCTCGAAGGAGAAGATCGCCCCCTTGCCCGGTGCATTGCCGATGATCCTCAGAGAATTGATCGCCGAGAGACGTTCATGCGCATAGACGCGCAAGCTCTCCTCATGGGCGGCAATGGCCTCGCGGCCGAGGCCTTCCATATAGTCGAGCGCATAGCCCAGCCCGATCGCCTGGACGATCGGCGGCGTGCCGGCCTCGAAGCGATGCGGCGGTTCGTTATAGGTCACGTAGTCTTCGGCGACCTCGACGATCATCTCGCCGCCACCCATGAAGGGATCCATATCCTTCAGGCGATCCATCTTGCCCCAGAGCACGCCGATACCCGAGGGACCGTAGAGCTTGTGGCCGGTCACGGCATACCAGTCGCAGCCGAGATCCTGCACGTCGACCGGAAGGTGCACAGCACCTTGGCTGCCATCAACCATCACGGCGATACCACGCTCATGGGCGATGCGGCAGACTTCCTTGATCGGCACGACGGTGCCGAGCGCGTTCGACATATGGGTGATCGCGATCAGCTTGGTGCGCTCGGTCAGGCAAGCCTTGAACGCTTCCATGTCGAAGGCGCCTTCGTCGGTCACCGGTGCCCAGACGAGCTTGGCACCCTTGCGTTCCCTCAGGAAATGCCAGGGCACGATGTTGGAGTGGTGCTCCATGATCGACAGCACGATCTCGTCGCCCTCGTCGATATGTTTCATGCCCCAGCCATAGGCGACCGTGTTGATCGCCTCAGTCGAGGACTTGGTGAAGATCACCTCGTCGATCGAAGGGGCATTCAGGAAACGGCGCACCTTTTCGCGCGCCGCTTCATAGGCGTCCGTCGCGGCATTGGAGAGGAAATGCAGGCCGCGATGCACATTGGCGTATTCGTGGCTATAGGCATGCGACACCGCATCGATCACGCTTTGCGGCTTTTGCGACGATGCCGCATTGTCGAGATAGACCAACGGCTTGCCATAGACCTCGCGCGACAGGATTGGGAAATCCCGCCTGATGGCGTCTACGTCATATCCTGTCCGTGCCGCGATCGTGTCAGCCATGATGCTCCAGCCAGTCGGTGATGATCTCTTCCAGCGCCTCGACGAGGGCCTCGTCTTCCAGTTCCTCGACGATCTCGGCCACGAAGCCGTTGACCAGAAGCGCACGTGCCTTCTTTTCCGGAATGCCGCGCGACATCAGGTAGTAGAGATGGCTCTTGTGGATGTCGGCGACCGTCGCACCATGGGCGCATTGCACGTCGTCGGCAAAGATTTCGAGCTCCGGCTTGACCGAGAATTCGGCATCGTCCGACATCAGCAGCGTGTTGCAGGCCATGCGGGCATCTGTTTTCTGGGCATCCGGGGCAACCCGGATCATGCCCTGGAACACACCCTTGGCGTGATCGAAGACGACGTTGCGGATGATTTCCGTAGACGTCGTGTTCGGCACGTCGTGGCCGAGCGTCATGGTGACGTCGGTATGGGTGTCACCGCCAAGGAGGTTTACCGCACGCAGGGTGAAGTCGGAGCCTTCGCCCACGGTCTTCACGTGCACTTCCTGGCGCACCAGCTTGCCGCCGGCATTGATGACGAACAGCCGGAATTTTGCGTCTGCACCGAGCTCGGCGCGGATCTGGCCGAGATGGCTGTCGGCATCGCCTTCGCCCTGCAGGATGATCCAGGTGATCTCGGCGCCGTCGTCGAGCTTCAGATCGGCGACGACCGTTGCCAGGGCTGCAGAACCGCTCTGCCCGATATGGCGCTCGATCACCGTTGCCTTCGAACCCTTGCCGAAGCTGGCCGGAAACCGCAGGTGGAGCTGGCCGGCCGCATGCACCGACTGCAGTTCAATCGGACGTTCGATCTCGGCACCATCCGCCAGCGACAGGTCGAAACCATCGCGGACGAAGGCGCCGTTGATGCGGCCGATCGTGTCGTCGTTGTTAAAGGCCGTCAGACCTTCGGCGGCAGTCCCGCTCGACAGAGCCTCGCGGTAGAGCGAGACAGTCAGGCATTCGGGCAATGCGGCCGGCATCTCGGCCACGCCCTGCAGAATGCGCAGCACGGTTCCGTCGTTTACGATCGGGGAAACGGCCCCGGCAACGACCTGCGGCTCGTCCGCCGGCAGTGCGCGCAACAGCGCCTTCAGGTCGGTGTAGTGGAACGTCTCGACGCGGCGCGTCGGCAGGCCTTGGCGCTTCAGGCCGTCGAACAGGTTGTCGCGCTTCAACAGCACGGCGCCGTCGCCCGGAAGGCTGCCGATCTGGTTGGTATAGGCGTCGATGAGCTGGGTCTCGGCTGCGGTGAGCCGGTTGGCCGCTTGCAATGTCATCGGTGCAACTCCTTCATACTCTGCCGAACTCAGGCAGCCTGCCCCGTGATATCGGCATAGCCGTTGGCTTCCAGCTCAAGCGCCAGGCTCTTGTCGCCCGACTTGATGATCTGGCCCTTGTAGAGAACATGGACGCTATCCGGCACGATGTAGTCGAGCAGGCGCTGGTAGTGGGTGATGACGACGGTGGCGCGGTCCGGACGCTTCAGCGCGTTGACGCCGTCGGCGACGATCTTCAGCGCGTCGATGTCGAGGCCGCTGTCGGTTTCGTCGAGGATGCAGAGTTTTGGCTCAAGCAGCGCCATCTGCAGGATCTCGGCGCGCTTCTTCTCGCCGCCGGAGAAGCCGACATTGAGCGGACGCTTCAGCATGTCCGGATTGATCTTCAGTTCGGCCGAGGCTTCCTTGACGCGGCGGATGAAGTCCGGCGTCGTCAGTTCCGCTTCGCCACGTGCCTTGCGCTGCGAGTTCATCGCGACCTTCAGGAACTGCATGGTGGCCACGCCCGGGATTTCGACCGGGTACTGGAAGGCGAGGAAGATGCCCTTGGCCGCGCGCTCGGCCGGGTCGAGTTCCAGAATGCTCTCGCCGTTGTAGAGGATGTCGCCTTCGGTGACTTCATAGTCTTCGCGACCCGACAGGATGTAGGACAGCGTCGACTTGCCGGAGCCGTTCGGGCCCATGATGGCCGCGACTTCGCCAGCCTTCACGGTCAGGTTCAGACCCTTGATGATTTCGGTGCCGTCTTCGGCGATACGGGCATGGAGATTGCGAATTTCAAGCATGTCTGTCTTCCTGTCCATCGGGCGGTTCAAGGGCCGCCTGTCGTTTCCTGTTGCGCCCGGTGAAGGCACGTCTTTTCCGTTCATTCGTCATCCTCGGGCTTGTCCCGAGGACATATGGGCTACTGACGTCGTGCACTCCGCAACGGCCTCGTCAGCCCTCATTCAACTCGAGTCGTTTTTCAATCCGATCGAGGCGCAGTTTTAACTCCGCGATCTCGCCATCCTGCCTCGTCTCGTCGGTCATGAATCCAGCCATATACTGCTTCACAGCCCGCATTTCGGAGCGCATCCCGACCATCTCTTCCTTCAACGAAGCGATGTCGGTGCGCATGATGCGCAGGTGCTCCAGAATTAGATTCTCGACTTTCTCGTTCATCACCCCACCCTTCCCTTGAGAGAGATGTTTATAGACCCTTGAGTTCTGGCCAACTCGGCCTGAACGCTAGAACATTAGACATCGAAACTTTCCCGTTTCAGGCCGCCGGGTCACTTCGACCACGCGTCATGATCATGAGCAGACCTCTCCAGAGCGTTTGCAACCAGTCATCCGAGTAGAAGGTCACGAACAAAACGAACAAGACACCGACCATGAGCAAGAGATATCCCGCACGGTCGTAGATCCGCTCCATCCTCTCTCTCAGATAGGTCCACTGCCTCGGCTTGCCCCTGTCCGTTTCCATTCAGACAATCCTGCAAGGTTAACCGACCGACCCCTCAAGCGAGATGTTGATCAGCTTCTGCGCTTCGACCGCAAACTCCATCGGCAGCTGCTGGATGACGTCGCGGACGAAGCCGTTGACGATCAGCGCGATTGCCTCTTCTTCCGGGATGCCGCGCTGCATGGCGTAGAACTTCTGGTCCTCGGAGATCTTCGAGGTGGTCGCCTCGTGCTCCACCTTGGCCGTCGAGTTCTTCACCTCGATGTAAGGCACGGTATGCGCGCCGCAGGTGTCCCCGATCAGGAGCGAATCGCAATTGGTGAAGTTGCGAGCGTTTTCGGCCTTGCGATGCATCGAGACCTGACCGCGATAGGTGTTCTGCGACACGCCGGCCGAGATGCCCTTGGAGATGATCCGGCTCTTGGTGTTCTTGCCGAGATGGATCATCTTGGTGCCGCTGTCGACCTGCTGGTGTCCGTTGGAGACGGCGATCGAATAGAACTCGCCCTGGCTGTCGTCGCCGCGCAGAATGCAGGACGGATATTTCCAGGTGATGGCCGAACCGGTCTCGACCTGCGTCCAGGAGATCTTCGAACGGTCGCCACGGCAATCGCCGCGCTTGGTGACGAAGTTGTAGATGCCGCCCTTGCCGTCCTTGTCGCCCGGATACCAGTTCTGCACCGTCGAATACTTGATCTCGGCATCATCGAGCGCAACGAGTTCGACGACAGCTGCATGCAGCTGGTTTTCGTCGCGCTGGGGTGCCGTGCAGCCTTCGAGATAGGAGACGTAGGCGCCTTCTTCGGCGATGATCAGCGTGCGCTCGAACTGGCCGGTGTTCTTCTCGTTGATGCGGAAATAGGTCGACAATTCCATCGGGCAGCGAACACCCTTCGGAATGTAGACGAACGAACCGTCCGTGAAGACGGCGCAATTCAGCGTCGCATAATAGTTGTCCGTGACCGGTACGACAGAGCCGAGATATTTCTTCACCAGATCGGGATATTCGCGGATCGCTTCCGAGATCGACATGAAGATCACGCCGGCCTTCATCAACTCGGCCTTGAAGGTCGTGACGACCGAGACGGAATCGAAGACGGCATCGACGGCAATCTTCGAGGTCTGGACTCCGGCCAGCATTTCCTGCTCCCGCAAGGGAATACCGAGCTTCTCATAGACCTTCAAAAGTTCCGGATCGACGTCATCGATCGTGGTCGGGCCAGCGGTGCTCTTCGGCGCGGCGTAGTAATAGATGTCGTTGAAGTCGATCTTCGGATAGTCGACGCGAGCCCAGGTGGGTTCTTCCATCGTCAACCAGCGGCGATAGGCATCGAGGCGCCACTCGAGCATCCATTCCGGTTCGTTCTTCTTGGCCGAAATGAAGCGGACGATGTCTTCCGACAGACCCTTCGGGGCCTTGTCGACTTCGATGGTGGTTTCAAAACCATACTTGTACTGATCCACATCGATCTGGCGGACCTGATCGATCGTTTCCTGCACAGCAGCCATGGTCGTTCTCCAATCTTGCCGGGCCAAATTCCGGCAGCTTGTTAACGTTGGGCGGTGTCCCGCCATACCTAAGGTTTTCGAGCCAGCATTTCACCCTCTTGGCAAGGGAAAAACGAACACTCGTCAAGTTTTCCGCGCTTTAAGCCGCCTGCCCGGCGAGCTTGCGGCGCGATGCAATCTTGTCGAAGACCGCAATGAAGCGGTCTATATCGCTCTCTGTCGTCGCCGGCCCGAGCGAGAGGCGCAGCGCACCGTGTGCCGCATCCTCGCCCATGGCGGTCAGCACATGGCTCGCACCGACCTTGCCCGACGAGCAGGCAGCCCCGGCCGAGAGCGCGACACCCTCGAGATCAAAAGCAATCTGTCCCGTCTCAGCCTTCAGGCCCGGCAACCGGAAGAAGCTGGTATTGCCGACACGGTCTAGCTCTCGACCATAGACGACCGTATCCGGCGCAATCGCAAAAATTGCCTCTTCGGCTCGATCGCGCACAGCCGCGATTGCGGCATTGCGACCTTCGATATCGTTGCCCATAGCACGCGCAGCGGCACCAAAGCCCGCGATCGCGGCCAGGTTCTCCGTGCCCGCCCGATGACCCTTTTCGTGTCCGCCACCGCGCACCAGCGGCTCGGGCATCAGGGTTTCACCGCGCGAAACGAGCGCGCCCACGCCCTTTGGCCCGCCCAGCTTGTGGGCCGATACGATCAGGAAATCAGCGCCGAGATCGGCAATCGACACCGGAATGCGGCCAGCCGCCTGCACTGCATCGACCACCAACAGACCGCCATGCTTCTTTACGATGGCAGCGGCCTCGCGGATTGGCTGAATGAGGCCGGTTTCATTGTTCACCAGCATGATCGCGACCAGCGGCATGCCGGATGCCGGATCATGGGCAGCCAGCAGTTCCGCCAACGCGTCGAGATCGACCAAGCCGTCCCGTTTCACGGGGATCTCGGACACCTGCTCAGGCGCGAAGCGGCCGCCATTGCGGATGGCCGGATGCTCGATCGCCGAGACATAGAGGCGCCTGACGGCGATTTTCGCCTTGCCCATGCGGAAGACTGGGGACAGGACGTGGTTCGCCGCTTCCGTGGCGCTGCCCGCAAATGTCACATGGGCCGGCTCGGCTCCGAGGAGACCCGCCACATCCCGGCGCGCCTTCTCGATCACCACCCGCGCCGCGCGACCCTCGGCATGCACCGAGGACGGGTTGCCCGGCAGTGCAAGCGCATCCAGGACGGCATCACGCGCCACACCCAAGAGCGGCGCGGTCGCGTTCCAGTCCAGATAGATGCGTGCTATTGCCATTCCTGCGGCAGACCTCTCGTTGCGGCGGCGCATTTTCCTTGAAATTTCGGCCGGGCTTGTCCTATGACACCTTCAACCCGGATGCAGCCGCATCCAGTTTCGAACGGTTCTAAACTTCGTTTTAGAAAAGCTGACTGACTTCGTCAAGTCAGCTTCCTGATATGATGCGCCAGAGCCGACAGAATTGTTACGGACCGGAGTCTCAATGCCCGAAGTCATTTTCAACGGCCCGGCGGGCCGCCTCGAAGGTCGTTACCAGCCCTCCAAGGAAAAAAGCGCGCCGATCGCAATCATCCTGCATCCGCATCCGCAGTTCGGCGGGACGATGAACAACCAGATCGTCTACCAGCTGTTCTACATGTTCCAGAAGCGCGGCTTCACGACACTGCGCTTCAACTTCCGCGGAATCGGTCGCAGCCAGGGCGAATTCGACCATGGTGCGGGCGAACTCTCCGACGCAGCCTCGGCGCTTGACTGGGTGCAGAGCCTGCATCCGGATTCAAAGAGCTGCTGGGTTGCCGGCTATTCCTTCGGCGCCTGGATCGGCATGCAGCTTCTGATGCGCCGCCCCGAGATCGAAGGCTTCATGTCGATCGCGCCGCAGCCGAACATCTACGACTTCTCCTTCCTCGCCCCCTGCCCCTCGTCCGGCCTGATCATCCATGGCGACGGCGACAAGGTGGCACCGGAAAAGGACGTCCAAGGCTTGGTCGACAAGCTGAAGACGCAGAAGGGCATTCTGATCACCCACAAGACGGTGCCGGGCGCCAACCACTTCTTCAACGGCCAGGTGGAAACACTGATGGGCGAATGTGAAGACTATCTTGACCGTCGCCTCGAAGGCGAACTGGTCCCCGAACCGGCCGCCAAGCGGATCCGGTGAATTCTTCCCCAGGGCATACGATGGCGCGGATAACATCCGCGTCATTTTTCTTTTTGCTAAGGCGGGCGCAGTCAGAAACGCAGTTACAGGCGGGTCAAGAATGCCGCGTTAATGAGGGCTTCGAATCATGACCTCAGACTCTTCATTCGACGCGGTCGGCCTCGCAGGCGGTGGAAACCGCTGCTACTGGCAGAGCGGGTTTCTGAAAGCCTATAGCGAACACCAGCCTCTCAGCCCGCGCTTCTATGTCTCTGTCTCCGCCGGGGCCTATCACGGCGCCATGTTTCTCGCTGGGGTCGGGGACCGGGTCCGCGCCTCCGCCTTCGCCTTTGCCGAAAAGGGGCATCGCGGGGTCGACTGGCGTGCCCTTAGGCGACGAGAATCACCGCTGGTCGTCGGATCGCTCTTCCGGCAACTGCTTGCCAGCGAATTCGGCGACGAAGAACTGAAAGCTCTGAAGGCCGCGCCGCCCATGCTGATCCAGCTGTCCGGCCTGCCGGACTGGATGCCGGGCGCGCTGGGCGCAATCGGTTCGATCGGCGCCTATCAGATCGAGAAACTTCTGACCGATGGCGCGCACTCAAGAGCCGGCGCGCGCATGGGCCTGCGACCGGTCTGGGTCTCGACCCACAATGTCGACTATCCCGGCGAACTCGTTGATGCGCTGATGGCCACGTCTTCGGTGCCACCCTTCATGCCGGTGGGCCGCGTCAGGGGGCGCCCCTATCTCGATGGCGGGCTCGTCGACAACCCGCCGCTGATCAAGCTCACTGAGGTCGAGAACAAGGGCTGGCGCACGCTGCTTCTCTCCACCCGCTATGGCCGCAAACCACCATCAGCCGCCAACCGCATCGTGGTCGGCCCGAGCGAAGACATTCCGGTCAGCAAGTTTGCCGTCGGCGATGCCGCTGGCATCCGGCATGCCTATGAAGTCGGATTGCGGGATGGACTGGCCTTTTCGCAAAGCAATCAGGCATCCACCACCTGATCTGACGGAGGACGAGCCAGCACACCGCCGCTGACCGACGACTTCACGCCCGTCGTGCCGGGAAAGGTCAGCGTCAGCCCTTTTGCCGACCGCACAGCGAGATAGGCCCAGGCCTCCGCTTCCATCGCGTCGCCATCGAAACCGGCTGCTTCCGCCGACAGGACCTCGGCGGCCTGTTCGCCCGCCAACCGGGCGAGATCAGCCATGATCGAGCGGTTCAGCCGACCGCCGCCGCAGATCACATAGGTCTTGGGAGAACTAGGCAGATGGCCAGATGATTTCAGGATCGCCGCTGCCGAAACATGGGCGAGCGTGCGGGCGCCATCCGAGAGCTCGGCCTCATGGCCCTCCGGCGGGCGAAAATCGTTACGGTCGAGCGAGCGGCGTGTCGGCGCGGTGAAGAAGAGATTGTCGAGATAGCGCTCGGCAAGCGCCATGATCACCGTGCCCTCCGAGGCAATGCGGCCGCCATCGTCATAGGGAATGCCGGCATGGGCCTCGACCCACTGGTCGATCAGCGTATTGCCCGGGCCGCTGTCGAAACCGATGATCGTGCCGTCGCGATCAAGAAAGGTCAGATTGGAGATCCCGCCGATATTCACGAAGCAGACCGGCCACTGCTCAGCCGGCAACGCATGCGCCAGCGCCTGGTGATAAACCGGCACCAGCGGCGCGCCCTGCCCGCCATGGACCATGTCGTTGGCGCGCATGTCGTGGACAACAGGGATGCCCGTCTCCTTTGCCAGCAATTGGCCATCGCCAAGCTGGACGGTCAGGCCTTCGTCCGGGCGGTGAAGCACTGTCTGGCCGTGGAAACCGATCAGATCGACATCCACCGGGCTCAGGCGTTGATGATCAAGGAAAAGCTTGACGGCTTCAGCATGCCGTAACGTCAGGTCCCTTTCCATACGTAAAAGATCACCCGGCCGTTCCTCTCGCTTGCTGATCGCCTTCGCCTCGTCCAGCGCCTGCTTCAGCCGATCCCGAAACGCCGGCTCATAAGGCACGGACAGGAAAGCGCCGCGCTCCACCACCGCCTCGCCGTCGGTCCGGACCAGCGCCACGTCGATGCCGTCCATGGAGGTGCCGCTCATCAGGCCGATCGCCGTCTTCAATTCCGTCATCATCCACCTGATTCGATTGCGCCTGCCGAACCACATTCATGGTCGAAACGGGTGCACAATTCAAAAAACAATGCTAAAGCGCGCGCGGATTTCCCAGATCGAAACTGCCAGAAAAAAAGCGAAAGCCAGACCGTCATGACGAAGTTCAAGTCCGATTTCCTCCGCACCATGCAAGAGCGCGGGTTCATTCATCAGATTTCCGATGAAACGGGCCTCGACGATCTGCTCGCCAAGGAAAGCGTGACGGCCTATATCGGCTACGATCCGACGGCGGCCTCGCTGCATGCGGGCAGCCTCATCCAGATCATGATGCTGCACTGGTTCCAGGCGACCGGCCACCAGCCGATCTCGCTGATGGGCGGCGGCACGGGCATGGTTGGCGACCCCTCCTTCAAGGAGGAAGCCCGCCAGTTGATGACGATCGAGAAAATCGAAGACAACATCGCCTCGATCAAGCGCTGCTTTGCCCATTACCTGAACTACGAAGCCGGCCCCAAGGGCGGCGCGATGATGATCAACAATGCGGAATGGCTGCGCGGGTTGAACTACCTCGAATTCCTGCGCGATGTCGGCCGCCACTTCTCAGTCAACCGCATGCTGTCTTTCGACAGCGTCAAGACGCGCCTCGACCGCGAGCAGTCGCTGTCCTTCCTCGAATTCAACTACATGATCCTGCAGGCCTATGATTTCGTCGAGCTGAACAAGCGCTACGATTGCCGCTTGCAGATGGGCGGCTCCGACCAGTGGGGCAATATCATCAACGGCATAGATCTCGGCCACCGCATGGGCACGCCGCAGCTCTATGCGCTGACCTCGCCGCTCTTGACCACCTCGTCCGGCGCCAAAATGGGCAAGTCGGCCACGGGTGCCGTCTGGCTGAATGCCGACATGCTCTCGGCCTATGACTTCTGGCAGTACTGGCGCAACACCGAAGACGCCGACGTCGAGCGCTTCCTGAAGCTCTACACCACCATGCCGATGGACGAGATCAAGAAGCTGGCAGCACTCGGCGGTTCGGAGATCAACGAGGCGAAGAAGATCCTTGCCACCGAGATCACCGCAATACTGCATGGCCGGGATGCCGCCGATCAGGCGGCAGAAACGGCCCGCAAGACCTTCGAGGAAGGTGCCGTGTCGGAGAACCTGCCGACTGTCGAAGTCGCGTCCAGCGAACTCGAAGCAGGCATCGGTCTGCTTGCCCTCATCGTCAAGGCCGGCCTCGCCGCCTCGAACGGCGAAGCCCGTCGTCACGTCCAGGGCGGCGCAGTGAAGATCAACGATGCTGCGGTCTCGGATGAGCGCATGGCTGTTGGAAATGCACAGCTAACAGGCGATGGCGTGATCAAGCTGTCGCTGGGCAAAAAGAAGCACATCCTGATCAAGCCGGTCTAATCGCCGACCGACATTATTTCAGACGCTCGAAAAGCCCGCATTTGCGGGCTTTTTTTGCATTCGTGAACACCGATTAACCCATGGCGCGTTTTTGACCAGGCACATCACGTTGCCACTAATGTCACCAACCTCATGCACAAATGCATGGCAGTCGCACATTATTTGCACTGCACAATCTTGTTTTACGAGCGTATAAGAACACCAACGGCTGAGGCGGGAAACACCGCAAGATCAGCAAACAGATAGAACCGAGGAAACGATCATGAACCCGATCCGCATTGCCAAGAACTGGATGAGCTACCGCCGCACGATGTCTGAACTGGGCAACCTGTCCAGCCAGACCCTGAACGACATCGGCATCACCCGTTACGAAATCCGTAACATCGCTTCGCGCTCCTTCCGTTGATCGGAACCGTATTGAAGCGCGTTTGAAACGGCACCGCATGGTGCCGTTTTTGATTCCAGGCCTCTGTTCTCCAGCGATTGACAGCTTCGCTTAGTCTTCAGAGCCGGTGGACCTTTCCCGCCCTGCCGTGATAGGAAGCCGCCCATGACAGATAGCTCCTTCTCCCCCATTCACATCATCGGCGGCGGCCTTGCAGGCTCTGAAGCCGCCTGGCAGATCGCCCAGGCTGGCGTGCCGGTCATCCTGCACGAAATGCGTGGCGTGCGCGGCACCGATGCGCACAAGACCGACGGCCTTGCCGAACTGGTCTGCTCAAACTCCTTCCGCTCTGATGATGCCACCTCGAACGCCGTCGGCGTCATCCATGCGGAGATGCGGCTGGCGAATTCGCTGATCATGGCCTGCGCCGACCGCCATCAGGTGCCGGCCGGCGGCGCGCTGGCTGTCGATCGCGACGGCTTTTCCGATGCTGTGACGGCCGAGATCCAGGCCCATCCGTTGATCACGGTCGTGCGCGAAGAAGTGACGGGCCTTCCGTCCGAAGACTGGGACCTTGCGATCATTGCATCCGGCCCCCTCACCTCGCCGTCCCTTGCCGAAGCGATCCGGGAAAAGACCGGCGAAGACGCGCTTGCCTTTTTCGACGCCATCGCGCCGATCGTGCATCGCGACAGCATCAACATGGACATATGCTGGTACCAGTCGCGTTACGACAAGGTTGGCCCCGGCGGTACGGGCAAGGACTATATCAACTGCCCGCTCGACGAGACCCAATACAACGCCTTCATCGACGCCCTGATCGAGGGCGACGCGGTCGGCTTCAAGGAATGGGAAGGCACGCCCTATTTCGATGGCTGCCTGCCGATCGAGGTGATGGCCGAGCGCGGCCGCGAAACGCTGCGCCATGGCCCGATGAAGCCGATGGGGCTGACCAATGCCCATAACCCCACCGTCAAGGCCTATGCCGTCGTGCAGCTGCGTCAGGACAATGCGCTCGGCACGCTCTACAACATGGTCGGTTTCCAGACGAAGCTGAAGTATGGCGCTCAGGCCGAGATTTTTCGCATGATCCCGGGGCTTGAGAATGCCGAATTCGCCCGTCTCGGTGGGCTGCACCGCAATACCTATATTCACTCGCCGACACTGCTTGATCCGACGCTGCAGCTGAAGGCCCGTCCGGGCCTGCGGTTTGCCGGCCAGATCACCGGCTGCGAAGGTTATGTCGAAAGCGCCTCGATCGGACTCCTTGCCGGTCGTTTCGCAGCCGCGCAGCGGAAGGGCAAAGAGATCAGCCTGCCACCGGCGACCACGGCGCTCGGTTCGCTGCTCAACCACATTACCGGCGGCCATATCGTCTCGGACGAAGAACCGGGCAAGCGCTCGTTCCAGCCGATGAACATCAATTTCGGCCTATTTCCGGAGCTGGAGCCGGGATCGATCGTCAAGCCTGAGGGCGTCAAGCGTTTCCGTGGCAAGGACAAGACGATCATGAAACGGCAGTTGGTGGCCGCACGAGCGCTGGAAGACTGCAAAGCCTGGCTCGGCAAGAGCTGACCAGGCTATAGGCTGCCGGGCTCTTCACGTGCTCGGCAGCGCCTCGATCTCGCGATCGGCGGGGCCGACATAATTGCCGAGCAGCCAGAGCGAAACCTCGGCCGCCTCTGCGGCCGACGCAAAGCGGAACTCACCGTTGTGGAACGGGGCCTCGAGGAACTCCACGGCAAAGCTCTTGCCGTTGCCGAGATCGCGCACCCGCACCGTACCTGGTTCGATCAGATGGCAGGCATAGTGGCTGCGCATATTGCGCATGAAGCCGGCCTTGTTGTCGTGCAACCGCACGAACACAGCCTTGCCATCTACCGTCGCGTGCAGGCTGCGGATCGCCTCCTGTGGAAAGGCCCGGCCGAATTCCATGATCGCCAACCCCATGTCCTGCAGACCGTCTGCATCCTGCTGGCGGGCCATGCGGGAGGAGAAATAGGCGAGGACGCCGACAAGCGCCAATACGATACCCCAGGTCAGCATGATCGGCTCGCGGCTCCAAAGTCGCAGTTCATATCAATCCCTCGCATACAGACCGAGCCTTGCGCGAACGTGACGTCGGTCGACGCATCTCCGCGCCGCTTCAGAGGCGCCCGGTCGTCAGCATTTTGAGCATGGCCAGCTGACGGCGCCATTGCGGCGCACGAAGATTGCCCGTGAGAGCCGAGGCTCCGTCCCGCGCCGCGCGTTTCAAAACGCCAGAGGCAAGTGACACAGGCAGAAAAGCAGGAAGCAAGCTCTTGGGGATCGTACCGCCTGCCCGGGCCCGCCGAAGATGGTCGAGCCCATAGCCCGCAAAGGCCTCGATCGCCGCCTTTTGTCGGGCCGGGTCGTCGTTTTTGAGAAATCTGTCTCGATCGAGACCAGCCGCCGAGAGGATCTGAAGCGGAATATAGACCTGACCGCGTGCCCTGTGGATCGGCAGCAAGAGAAGCGCGCCAGCCGCTGCCAGCGCCACGCCGGCATGGCCAACGATCTCAAAGGCGCCCTCGGCTGATTTTGCATCCAGAGCGAGCCCGGCCAGCTGGATCAGCGCCGCCGAGGTCTCGCCGGCATAGCCCTCGAACATCCCGGTGGTTTCCATCGGGTCGTCATAGAGATCGAAGATCCGGGCATCCGCTATCGCAATCAGGGGCGCGATCGGCAGGCCATGCTTCTTGACGGCGCGCAGCAGCTCTGCCGCAACCGGATTGGCGGCCGTCTCGCCATGGGCGACCCCTTCGAGCAAGTCGCGCCAGTATTGCAACCGGACTTCACCGGGCAGCGGCTCACGGACGAGATCACGGACCTTGGCCAGCTCGGCATTGTAGGCATAGAGTGCCACCACCGCCGCGCGGCGGTCGGCCGGTGTCAGCAGGCCCGCGAGATAACGGTCGCGATCGGATTCGCGCAGGGCGGCAAGGCACAGCGCCTCATTGTCCGGCTTCATCTCGCTCACGGTGTACCTTTCGAGGACTTGCTCAGACGGCAATCAATGCCGCTGCTACGGGCCGCTGCTCGGCCAGCATGATGTTATACGTGCGCAGAGCCGCCCCGGTTCCCATGGGGTCGCTGGCAATGCCCTTCTCCTTGAGCGCTGAGCGCACCGTCGGGTCGATCAACCGCAACTGCCGTCCCGTGCCGACGATCAGGAACTCGATCCCTGTTTCCGCCAGCACCCGTTCGAAGGAGCCAAGTGTCAGGGGCTGCTCCTCCGTCTGATCCCAGCCGTAGACGCCTGATGGCAAGAAGAGCAGAGAGCCCTTGTGAGACATGTCGGCGAAGCGGAAGCCGCCATTGCCATAAGAATCGATCACCGGCTGGCCGGGGAAATGGGCATCGCGGATCACGATGCCCTTATCGCCGAAGCCGAAGACCACGGCCTTAAGCCCTCGCCTTGGCGGAGGCCTTGTCAGCGTCCGATTCGTCCTTCTTTTCAAAGGTCTCAGGCCGCAGCTTGAAGGCGATCAGCACAGGACCGGCGATGTAGATCGACGAGAAGGTGCCGATGACCACACCGGCGAGCATGGCGAAGGTGAAGGACCGGATGACTTCGCCGCCGAAAACATAGAGGGCGAGCAGTGCCAGGAAGGTCGAACCCGCCGTCAGAACCGTACGCGACAGTGTCTGGTTGATCGATTCGTCAATCAGCACGTCGAGCGGCATCTTCTTGTAACGCCGCAGGTTTTCGCGCATGCGGTCGTAGACGACGACGGTGTCGTTCAGCGAATAACCGATGATCGTGAGGATCGCGGCGATACTGGTCAGGTTGAATTCGAACCCGGTCAGCACGAAGAGACCAAGCGTGAAGATCACGTCATGCAGGGTTGCGATAATCGCGCCGAGCGCGAACTGCCATTCGAAACGGAACCAGATGTAGATCAGGATGCCGAGAAGCGCCACCGCCACGCCCAGCGTCGCCGAATAGGTCAGGTCACTGGAGACGGAGGGACCGACGACTTCGACGCGGCGGAAGTCGTATTGCGCTTCCAATTCGCCTCGAACCTTGGCCAAGGCCGACTGTTCAGCATTTTCGCCGCCGTCCTGCGCCTGCAGGCGGATCAGCGCGCTCGATTCATCACCAAAACCCTGAGCCTGGACTTCACCGAGATTGAGCTGGCTCAGCCGCTCGCGGATGTCGGACAGGTCGGCAGCGCCCTGACGCGCCTTGACCTCGATGATCGAACCGCCCTTGAAGTCGATGCCGAGATTCATGCCGACGGCGAAGAAGCCGATGACCGAGGCGACAGAGATCACCATGGCGGCAGCAAAGTTGACCTTGCGCATCGCCATGAAGCGGATGTTGCGATTGTCGAAGAAGCCGGTGCGAACGCTCTTCGGGATGAATTTCGGGCGCTTCCACCGATACCAGTGGGCCATCAGCCAGAAGGTCATGGTGAAGGCGGTAAACACGGTCGTGACGATACCGATCGACAGCGTTACGGCAAAGCCGCGAACCGGGCCGGAGCCAAGGAAGAACAGCACGACAGCTGCGATCAGCGTCGTCAGGTTGGCGTCGACGATAGTGGCAAAGGCCTTCTTGAAGCCGATATCGATCGCCTGAATCAGGGAACGCCCGTTTCGCGCTTCTTCTCGAATACGCTCATAGATCAGAACGTTGGAGTCGACGGCCATACCCATGGTGAGCACGATACCGGCGATACCCGGAAGCGTCAGCGTCGAGCCGATCAGAGTCAAAGCCGCCATGATCATGATGATGTTGGCGGTCAGCGCGATGTTCGCCATCAGACCGAATGTGCCGTAGAAGACCATCATATAGGCGACGACGGCGAGCGCGCCGAGGATACTGGCGGTGACGCCGGCATTGATCGAATCCTGGCCGAGGCCCGGGCCGACGGTGCGTTCTTCAACGACGGTCAAGGTTGCCGGAAGCGCACCGGCGCGCAGCAGCACCGCGAGGTCGTTGGCGCCTTCGACCGAGAAATTGCCCGAAATCTGCCCCGAGCCGCCGAGGATCGGTTCGCGGATGACTGGTGCGGATATGACCTGGTCGTCGAGGATGATGGCAAACGGTTTGCCGACATTCTGCTGCGTCGCCTGAGCAAAGCGCTGCGCACCGCGGCTGTCGAACCGGAAGCTGACGACCGGCTCGTTCGAGCGCTGGTCGAAAGACGCCTGGGCGTCGACGAGGTTTTCACCTGAAATCAGCGCGCGCTTCTCGACGAGATACGGCACGGCCGGATCATCGGTCGAATAGAGCACTTCCGACTGGGCCGGCGGGCGGGTGTTGATCGCCTCAGTCACCGGCATGGTGGTATCGACCATGCGGAAGGACAGTTTGGCGGTCTGATTGAGCAGGGACTTCAGGCGCTGCGGATCGGTGAGGCCCGGGACCTGGACAATGATGCGATCGGCACCCTGGCGCTGGATCAGCGGCTCCGTGGTGCCCAGTTCGTCGACGCGGCGGCGCACAACTTCCATCGACTGTGTCAGTGCCGAGGACACGCGGTAGTCGATGCCGGGATCGGTAAGCGTCAAACGCAGAAGGCCGTCTTCGGCCTGTTCCAGCGTCACCTCGGTGACCGAACCACCGGTCAGGCCGCCGACGCTGACCGGATCGGTGAGCGAACGCAGGGCCTCAACGGCGGCCGTCACCTTGTCGGCATCGGAGATGCGCACCTGGATCTGCTGGCCGACGCCGGACAGGCCGGTATAGCGGATATTGGCGTCACGCAGCTGCGTGCGCACGTCGCCGACGATCGTTTCCAGCCGTTCCTTGACGATGTCCTGACGTTCCAGCTTCAGCATGATATGCGAGCCGCCCTGCAGGTCGAGGCCGAGCGTGACCTTGTTGGTCGGCAGCCAGGACGGGAAGGACTTGAGCGTCTCGTCCGAAAAGACATTCGGTATGGCAACCAGAATGCTGACCAGGACGGTCAACCAGATGAACGCAGTCTTCCAGCGGGAAATGTGAAGCATGGAACTCTCGGAAAGTGGCGGAAAAAATGGCTAAGGCCGGCGGTTTGCCGGCCCAGCGGGGAGTGTGATCAGGCAGCGGTCTCGGTCTTGACCGGCTCGCCCTTGACGCGGACTTCCGCGACATACTGGCGAAGCACGCGAACTTTCACGCCGTCTGCGATCTCGACTTCGAGTTCCTTGTCGTCGATCACCTTGGTCACCTTGGCGACGATACCGCCGCCCATGATCACCTGGTCGCCGCGGCGAATGGTCGACAGCGTTTCCTCACGCTTCTTCAACTGCTGGCGCTGCGGACGGATCAGGAAGAAGTACCAGACCACCATCAACGGTGCGAAGAGCAGAAGCATCTCGAAACCGGAACCCATGGCGCCCGTGGCACCGGTGGCGTCCTGGGCAAAGGCCTGCGTGACAAACATGTAGAACTCCTATGAAGACAAGTGCAGGCGCCGCTCGGGCACCCCCCGTTCAGGTCGCCGGAATATAGTGACCGGGCCTATGAATGCAACAGAAACAGCATGGGGGCGTACCATTTTCCCGATCCTCACACTTTCTGTTCGAAAATGGCCGTGATACCGCGTCCTGACACAGGCAAAGCTCCGCATTTCCGGAGGCTCGGAGGACATGATGGCTGATCAAACGATGGCGGCATTGCTCGCCGAGGTGACGCGCCTTGCCAATGCGGTGGAACGGCTTGCCGGCCCCGCGCCCGTGGCGAATGACTGGCAGGCGGCCGACTGCTTCGTCTGGAACGCCACGCGCCAGCATTTGCAACCCGTCAAGCGCCCCAACCGCGTGGCACTTGGCCTGATCCGCGGCGTCGACCATGTCCGCGACATCCTGCACGACAACACGCTGCGCTTTGCCGAAGGTTTCCCGGCAAACAACGTGCTGCTCTGGGGTGCGCGTGGCATGGGCAAGTCGTCGCTGGTCAAGGCCGTGCATGCCGATATCCGGGCAACCACCGACGCCGCCCTCAAGCTCGTGGAAGTCCATCGCGAAGACATCGCCTCCCTGCCGGGGCTGCTCGACATCCTGAAGGCTGCCCCCTACCGAATCCTGGTCTTCTGCGACGACCTGTCCTTCGACCATGACGATACCGCCTACAAGTCGCTGAAGGCAGCCCTCGACGGCGGCATCGAGGGCCGTCCGGACAATGTGCTGTTCTATGCCACCTCGAACCGCCGCCACCTCCTGCCCCGTCATATGATGGAGAACGAACAGTCGACCGCGATCAATCCGTCGGAGGCTGTCGAGGAAAAGGTCTCGCTGTCGGACCGCTTCGGGCTCTGGCTCGGTTTCCACAAATGCAGCCAGGACGACTATCTGGCGATGATCGACGGCTATGCGGCACACTTCAAGCTGCCCCTGCCCCAGGCACAACTGCATCACGAAGCGCTCGAATGGGCGACAACGCGCGGCGGGCGCTCGGGTCGCGTCGCCTGGCAATACATCCAGGACCTTGCCGGTCGCTTGCGGATTTCCACCGACAACGCCTGAGGCCAGACGAAAAAAGGCCCGGGACGAACCCGGGCCTTTGGCCATTACCTGGTACGCAAAACCTATTCCAGATAAGTGATCGGATTGACCGGCGCCGCATCCTTGCGGACTTCGAAGTGCAGCATCGGCTTGGTGACATTGCCGCTCATGCCGGAGAGAGCGATGGTCTGGCCGCGCTGCACCTTCTGGCCGCGCTGAACCGAGAGGCTGTCGGCATGGCCGTAGACCGTGACCTTGCCGTCGTCATGGCGGATGAGCACGGTGTTGCCGAGTTCCTTCAGACCGTTGCCGGCATAGATGACGACGCCGTTTTCGGCGGCCTTGATCGGCGTGCCGGTCGGAACCGAGATGGCGATGCCGTCCGAGCGCTTGCCGTCGATGTTGGAGCCGAAGTTGGCGATGACGGCACCACGGGCCGGCCAGCGATACTTGCCGATGCCGGTTGCCTGCGGCGCCGAGGATTCCGGATCGACGGAGGCCACTTCCGACACCGACTTGGTGGCAGCCGGCGCCTTGTATTCGGCGGGTTGGCCCGCGGCCGGAACGGATGCCGTCTTCACCGGATCGGCGGCGACGGGCTGGGCTGCAGCCTGGCCGGACTTGTGCGGCAAGGTCAGGGTCTGGCCAATGCGGATCGCACCGGTGGTCAGGCCATTGGCCTTCTTCAACTCGGCCGTGCTCACGCCGTTCTGCTGGGCAATGCGGGCGATCGAGTCGCCGGGCTTGACGACATAGGTGCCGGTACCGGCGCCGGCGGGCGACTTGCCGGTGGCCGCAGGCGTCGATGCCTGTTGCTTGTCACGCGCACCCGGAACGGTCGGCAGGACCGCCACGTTCTGCTGCTGGCCTTCGGGCAAGACGGGCTTGCCGCCATCCGGGATGCCATTGGCGTCGGCGGCTGCGCGGGCGGCATTGCCACCGGCAGGACCCGGGATCACGACCAGCTGACCGGTCGCCGCGTCGGAGGACTGCGTCAGACCATTGGCCTTCAGAATTTCGCGCTCCGGCACGCCGTAACGATTGGCAAGCGTGCCGATCGTCTCACCCGGACGCAGGGTGACGCGGGCAGCATTGGCCGTCGACCACTGCCCCTTCTTGGGCGTCGAGCCGGTGACACTGGGTTCCGCCAGGTTCCGCGGCGGGGCACCGAGGGCCACATTGCTGCTGCCGTTGTTGGCCGGCATCGACGGGAAGGGCTGCGCCATGGCCTGGGCGCGTTCGGAATTGTTGTTAGCAACCGGCGCGCCCATGCCGGACGGAGCGGACAGCTCGGCACGCTGGACGGCGGCGGGCGTGCTGGCGGCGCGGGCAGCGTTCGGCTGATAGGTGTTCTGCTGGTAGGTCGGGGCAGGCATCGGCTGGGCCATCGCCTGCTGCTGGCCATACGCGCCACCACCGCCGATGTTCTCTGCCGGGACCGGCGGCTGTTCGCGCAACGGCGACTGGCCGCGCGGGATCGATGCCGTGGTCAGGTTGTCCGTCGAGAAGACCGAGGTAAAGCGCGAGGCGTCCGAACTGCAACCGGCAAGGGTGCCTGCCAGGAGGATGGCGCCGCAGACGCGGCCGACCGGCAGTCCAGCTTTTGGCGATACACTATTACGCATGACTCGACCCACAAATGACACACATTGATATGGGATCATTAAAGCGCGTTAGTATTACTGGTCAGTTAACCCGGCGGAATCGACGTGAACTAATTCGACAAGACGCAGATATCCCTCTATCGCGATAAATGCCGGGAATCGCAGAGGTTTGTCGCCGATGGACGGATGTTAGCGGGTGTGACGCAACTCACAGATGCTGGGCGATCTTCGGCTGCAGCGGCAGGAAGGGGACCTCGAACAGGTCCTCCCGCTCGAAACGGCTGCCGGTCTTGGTGAGACGGACCATGATGCAGCGCGCCTCGTCGACCATCAGCGGCACCAGCAGCATCCCGCCCGAGACGAGCTGCTCGGCATAGAAGCGCGGCATGGCCGGATAGGCGGCCGTCGCGAAGATCCGGTCGAAGGTCCCCTCGCCCGGCAGGCCATGCGTGCCATCGGCCTGACGCAGGATGACATTGCGCAAACCAAGAGCCTCAAGGCGCCGCTGGGCACCGGCAATCAGGGTCTTGTAGCGCTCCATCGAGATAACACGCTCGGAGAGCCTCGCCAGCACGGCCGTGACAAAGCCGCTGCCGGTGCCGACTTCGAGCACGCGGTGGCCGGGCTTGACCTGCAATTGGCCGAGCAGCTTGACCGCGAGGTCAGCGCCTTCCATGAACTGGCCGCAGTCGATCGGGATGGAGCGGCTGGAATAGGCACTCGTCGCATATTCCGGCGGCACGAAGGCCGAGCGCGGGGTTTGTTCGACGGCCGTCAGAAGATCGAGATTGGTCACGCCCTCGGCGCGCAGGCGCAGAACGAGCGCGGCAAAACCCTCGCGTTCCAACATCGCCGACTTCATCCGAGGTCTCCCTGCCCCAGCGCTGCGGCCACGAGATCCTGGACGGCGTAGTCTGTCATGTCGAGCTTCAGCGGCGTCACGGACACCTTCTTTGCCCTGAGCGCATGAATGTCGGTTCCGGCGCGGTAATTGCCCTTCCGGTCGCCGAAGCGCAGCCAGTAATAGGGCAGTCCGCGTCCGTCGTGACGCTCTTCGACCGACAGGCCGAATTCGAGCTTGCCCTGAGCCGTGACCTCGACGCCTTCGGCCTCATCAGGCTCACAGTGGGGGAAGTTGAGGTTGAGGAAGGTGCCGGGCGGCAGATCGACGTTCATCAGCTTGCGCAGGAGATCCGGCGCCAGTGTCTCGGCGACATGCCACGGGATCGGCGCGCCGGCCTCGTAGCTATAGGCCTGGCTCAGCGCGAAGGACCGCACACCATGAACCGTGCCTTCGATCGCGCCGGCGACCGTGCCGGAATAGGTGACGTCATCGGCAAGATTGGCGCCGGCATTGACCCCCGACAGCACCAGATCGGGCTTGCGGTCGAGCACCTTGCGGATCGCCATGATGACGCAATCGGTCGGCGTGCCGCGGAGCGCAAAGCGGTTGTCGCCGAGCTCGCGGAGCCTGAGCGGCTCCGACAGCGTCAGCGAATGGGCAAGGCCGCTCTGGTCGGTTTCCGGCGCCACGACCCAGACATCGTCGGAGAGACTGCGGGCGATCCGCTCGAGGGCGGCAAGGCCCGGCGCATGGATGCCGTCGTCATTGGTCAGCAGGATGCGCATGGCCACTCCGCATGAGATCTAGGGTTCAGGCTGCCTTTTCGATCCGCGTCAGGCCGCCCATGTAAGGCAGCAGGACATCCGGCACCGTGATCGAACCATCTTCGTTGAGGTAGTTCTCCATCACCGCGATCAGGCAGCGGCCGACGGCGGTGCCCGAACCGTTCAGCGTGTGCACGAAGGTCGTGCCCTTGCCGTCCTTGTTGCGATAGCGGGCGTTCATCCGGCGCGCCTGGAAATCGCCGCAGACCGAGCAGGACGATATTTCGCGATAGGTATTCTGACCCGGCAGCCAGACTTCGAGGTCATAGGTCTTGCGCGAACCGAAGCCCATATCGCCCGTGCAGAGCGTCATGGTACGGAAATGCAGGCCGAGGCGCTTCAGCACTTCTTCGGCGCAAGCCGTCATGCGATCGTGCTCAGCGATCGAGCTTTCGGCGTCGGTGATCGAGACAAGTTCGCACTTCCAGAACTGGTGTTGGCGCAGCATGCCGCGCGTGTCGCGACCAGCCGAACCGGCTTCCGAACGGAAAGAAGGCGTCAGCGCGGTGAAGCGCAGCGGCAGCTTTTCCTGGTCAAGGATTTCGCCAGAAACGAGGTTGGTCAACGTCACCTCGGCCGTCGGGATGAGGTAGCGGTTGTCCGTGGTCTTGAACAGGTCTTCCTCGAACTTTGGCAGGTTACCGGTGCCATAGAGCGCCTCGGCGCGTACCATCAGCGGCGACGAGACTTCGGTGTAGCCATGCTCAGAGGTATGCAGGTCGATCATGAACTGGCCAATAGCCCGTTCGAGGCGGGCGAGTTGGCTGGTCAGCACGGTAAAGCGGGCGCCGGAAAGCTTGGCGGCGCGCTCAAAATCCATGTAGCCGAGGGCTTCGCCGATTTCGTAATGCTCGAGCGGCTTGTGATTCCAGGTTGGTTTTTCGCCGACGACACGTGCCACCACGTTGTCGTGCTCGTCCTTGCCGACGGGCACATCGTCATGCGGAATGTTCGGGATGCGCGACAGGGCATCGTTCAGCTCTGCAGTCAGCTGGCGCTCTTCCTCTTCGGCTGCCGGCAGCGTGTCCTTGAGCGAAGCGACTTCCGCCTTCAGCTTTTCGGCAAGCTCCATGTTCTTACTTGCCATGGCGGCGCCGATGTCCTTGGAGGCCGCGTTGCGGCGCGACTGCATGTCCTGCATCGCCTGGGCAACAGCGCGGCGCTTCTGGTCGAGCACGATCAGGCCAGCCGACAGCGGCTCGGCGCCCCGCTTGGCGAGCGCTGCGTCCAGGGCCTCGGGATTGTCACGGATCCACTTGATATCGAGCATCGTCGTTCCAGGTCTTGTGTTTCGACCGGGATCGGAGCTGGCCGGCGGCCACGTCCGGCCCCATGTCGGCATGGGTTGAAGCGGTGGCTTGGCGGCAGGTTCTGCCGCCTACTCCGTCTGGGTCGAGACCACCTCGGCGGCTTCCGCCTTGGCCCGGTTCCGCTCGACGAGTCGCGCCGCGTAGATAGCCACCTCGTAGAGAAGGATTGTCGGTAGTGCAAGACCGATCTGGGAAAGCGGATCGGGCGGCGTCAGCACCGCTGCCACGATGAAGGCAACGACGATGAAGTACTTGCGCTTATCGGCGAGCCACTTGCTTTCAATGATGCCGACACGCACCAGAAGCGTAGTGATTACCGGAAGCTGGAAGACGAGGCCGAAGGAAAAGACCAGCGTCATGATCAGGCTCAGATATTCCGAGACCTTGGGCAACAGCGAAATCGCCACCTCCCCTTCACCCGGGCTCTGCTGCATGGCGAGGAAGAACCACATGACCATCGGCGTGAAGAAGAAATAGACGAGCGAGGCGCCAAGCAGGAAGAGCACCGGCGACGCGACCAGGAACGGCAGGAAGGCAGCGCGCTCGTTCTTGTAGAGGCCGGGTGCCACGAACTTGTAGATCTGCGATGCGATCACCGGAAAGGCGATGACCATGGCGCCGAAGGCCGCAACCTTCACTTGGGTGAAGAAGAACTCCTGCGGTGCCGTGTAAATCAGCTCGGCCTTGGTCACATCCAGACCCGCCCAGACCACCGCCCATTTGTAGGGCACGACCAGCAGGTTGAAGAGCGGCTTGGCAAAATAGAAGCAGACGAGGAAGGCCACGAAAAACGCGCCGAGCGCCCAGATCAGCCGGGTCCGTAGCTCGATCAGATGCTCGATCAGCGGCTGCGGCTTGTCGTCGATGTCGCCGCTCATGCGCGGTCCTCACTCTTCTTCTGGCGCGGCTTGCGGGCCGCAGGTGCTGCAGGCGCGACCTCAGCGGCAGCACGCTTGGGCGCAACGCTCTTGGGCGCAGCATTCTTGCTCGCCGCCGGTTTTGCAGCAGCGGACTTGACCGCCGCTGCCTTAGGCTTGACCACCTTCGCGGCCGCGGGCACTGGCAGAACTTCAGTAGGTGCCGCGACCACGGCCTTCGAGGTCGACGCCTTTGCCTTGCCGGGTTTGCTTGCGGTTGGCGCCGGTGCGGAAACCGGCTCGCTTGCGGCGGCCGCCGTCTTTTTCGCCGCCACCTTGCGCGTTTTGCTGGCAGCAGGCGGCACGGGAACGGCGGAGGCCGGCTCACTCTGGGCTGCGGCCGTCACCGGCACGACAGCCGGCGTTAGTTCCGGCGGCACTGTGGCAGCGCCCGTTGGCAAGTCGGGAAGGATGGAGTTTTCAGTCTGCGCCACACCCACGGCTGCGGCAGCCATGGAGGACGATGCCGGCGTCGGCGTGTCGACACGGCTTGCCTTCTGCAGGTCGGACTTGATGTCCTGCCCCATTTGGCGCAGCGGATTAAGCGTTTCGCGGATCGAATTGGTCGGATTGAGCGACTTGAGGTCGTTGACCGTGTTCTTCAGGTCGTCGAGTTCGGCCTCGCGCAGCGCCTCGTCGAACTGAGCGCGGAACTCACCGGCCGTCTGGCGCAGGCGCTTCGTCATCTTGCCGAAAGCGCGGATCATCGGCGGAAGGTCCTTGGGACCGACCACCACGATCAGGATCACGGCGATCACCAATAGCTCGGTCCAGCCAATATCCAGCATTCAACGGGCTCCTGATGCCGCGCCGTGTCGTCACCCTGGACGCCCGCGGCCTATCCCATACCAATGCGGGCGGCCCGGAGGGCCACCCGTAATCTGTCAGACAAAGATCGCTTACTTGGTCTCGTCGAGCTTGTGGTCGACCGTCTTCGAAGAAGCGGTCGTCGACGGCGCATCATTGTCGTCCTCGTCGCTGATGCCCTTCTTGAAGCTCTTGATGCCCTTGGCAACGTCACCCATCAGTTCAGGGATCTTGCCGCGACCGAAGAGAAGCAGGACGATCGCCAAGACGATGATCCAGTGCCAAATGCTAAACGAACCCATGCCTGCCACTCCTTAAATTGTCGTTTCCCCGATGTAGGGGGTTTCCGTTGTCTTTTCAAACACCAAAATGTCTTTGGGCTCAACCGCAATCGTTACGTCACGGACACCCGGCGACAACATGTCTGCACGGATCCGGGCGCGCACGGGCGTCTCGGTGCCGGGCACGGCGAGATCAAGCAATTCCACCACCCCGAGGAAACGCCGCGCGACGATCCGTGCCGGAATCGGCCCTCCGCTTTCGCGAACAGATAACCCCGACAGCCGAACGGCCACGGATACATCCGTCCCCTCGGAAATCGCCCCGGAATCCGCGCTGCCCAACGGGGTTTCAACGCGACCGCCGGCAACCCTGCCGGAAAATTCATTGATCTCGGAGAAGAAGGCGGCAGCAAAAATATCGCGTGGTCGACGATAGAGATCATCGGAGGTTCCGACCTGGACGAGCTGCCCATCCTTCAACAGCGCGATCCGGTCGGCCATGCGCATGGCCTCTTCCGCGTCATGCGTGACGACGACGGCGGTCGCACGCGTTTCACGAAGAATTGCGAGCGTATCGGCGCGCACCGTGTCCTTCAGCCGCGAATCGAGGCCGGAGAACGGTTCGTCCATCAGCAGCACGCTCGGTCGCGGAGCGAGCGCCCGGGCAAGCGCCACGCGTTGCTGCTCGCCACCGGAGAGCGCATGCGGATATCTGTCGGCATAATGCGACAGCCCCACTCGCTCTAGCGCCACCCCCGCTTCGGCAATGGCCTCCTTGGCCGGAAGCGCCGTGAGGCCGAAGCGGACATTATCGAGCACGCTCATATGGGGAAACAGGGCGAAATCCTGGAACATCAGGCCGATGCCGCGTTTTTCCGGCGGCAGGAAGCAACCTGGGCCAGCCACTTCCCGGTCGTTGATCACCACCCGCCCGCTCGTCTGCGCCTCGATGCCAGCGGCAATGCGCAGCAGGGTCGTCTTGCCGGAGCCGGAGGGACCGAGAAGGCACAACACCTCACCAGGCTCCGCCGTCAGCGACAGGCCGCGAATGGTCTCCTTGCCGTGATAGCTGTGACGGATGTCCTCGAAGGTGAGGCGTGCTGCAAATGTCACGCCCGCCGTTCGCTGACCGTTCCCATGCCTGGTCTTTGCTGGGTTCATTCCATCATCCGCGCGGCACACCCGCCCTCGCCGCGCCGGTCAGACCGTGCTGCTGGGTCCGGAAATGGCCGGTTACCAATTAAAAGCTGACCCTATTCCTCTGCTTCACCGCCCGGAGTCAAGAGGCCGAGTTCCTCCAGATCGAGCTGGGTGATCGGGTCCTCCTCGTCGGTCAGATCGTCAGAGCCCATCGGGAGCGGAATGTTGAAGTTGGCCGGGATGCGACCGGAGAGCAGCCCTGCCCCCTTCAACTCTTCGAGACCCGGCAGATCGCGCAGTTCCTCCAGCCCGAAATGATCGAGGAAATCGCGGGTCGTGCCGAGCGTGACCGGACGGCCGGGCGTTCGGCGACGGCCACGAAAACGCACCCAGCCGGCTTCCATCAGCACGTCGAGCGTGCCCTTCGAGGTCTGGACGCCTCTGATATCCTCGATTTCGGCGCGCGTCACCGGCTGGTGATAGGCGATGATCGCCAGCACTTCGAGGGCCGCGCGGGAGAGCTTCTTGACTTCGGTCTCGTCCTTGCGGATGGCGAAGGACAGGTCGGCTGCCGTGCGAAAGGCCCACTGATCATCGACCTGGACGAGGTTTACGCCACGCCCGGCATAGTCATCCTTCAGCTTGTGGAGCACCGCGCGCGTATCGATCCCACGCGGAAGGCGCTCCTCGATGAAACCCGTCGACACCGGCTGGGCCGAGGCAAAGACCAGCGCTTCGGCGATCCGGAGCGCTTCGGCCTGATGCCGTTCCGCGATGAATTCGGGCGTGCCAAGCGCCTCATCCTCTGCGGCGTCGTCATCCAAATCGTGTGTGTCGACGTCACTCATGGCCCCTCACTCGACCGCATTGAGCGCTTCGGCCTTCGGGCCGCCACGCATGTAGATCGGTTGGAAGGCGCCCTCCTGGCGGATTTCAAGCCGGCCTTCACGGACCAGTTCGAGCGAGGCGGCAAAGGCGCTGGCAATCGCGGTCACGCGGTCTTCCGGCGTCGCCAGGAAGCGGATCAGGAACTGGTCAAGCGCCGTCCAGTCGTCGATCTCGCCGATCATGCGCGTCAGGATGCCGCGGGCATCGGCAAGAGACCAGACGCGGCGCCGCTCGATGGTCACCTGGGTCACGGCCTGGCGCTGACGCAGTGATGCATAGGCCGACAAAAGATCGTAGAGGCTCGCCTCATAGGCACTGTCGGCGCGGGCCGGCACGTGTTCAGGGGCGCCGCGGGCGAAGATGTCGCGACCGAGCCGGTTGCGGTTGACCAGCCGCGAGGCGACGTCGCGCATCGCTTCCAGCCGCTTCAGGCGGAAGGCGAGCGAGGCGGCCATTTCCTCGCCGGAAGGGCCCTCGTCCTTCGCCTGCTGGGGAATCAGCAGGCGCGATTTCAGATAGGCAAGCCAAGCGGCCATCACGAGGTAGTCAGCGGCCAGTTCGATGCGGATCCGCCGGGCGCTTTCGATAAAGAGCAGATATTGCTCGGCGAGTGCCAGCACCGAGATGCGTGCCAGATCGACCTTCTGGTTGCGGGCAAGGTAGAGCAAAAGGTCGAGCGGCCCTTCGAAGCCGGCGACATCGATCAGCAAAGCGGGGTCGCTGACGGCCCTGTCCTCGGCATTGTCCTGCCAGAGGCTGTCCATCGGCGTCGGGGCCGGCGTCTCGGCATTCGAGGGCCGGTTGATGACAGTCGGATGGACCGGGCCACGCACCATCAGGATACCGCCATCAAGGTTTCGAACTCGTCGCGCAGAGCCTGTTCGTCGGCATTATCGGGCGCGGTGAAGGCGGCTTCCACCGCATCGGCGCGCGCACGCGCCTTGCCGGAGAGTTCCGAGACGGCTGCTGCCACCGCCTGCATCTCGTCCATGTGGCCATGGCAATGCAGGACGACATCGAGGGCTGCCGCGATACGCTCAGCCCGTTCGCCGATCGTGCCCTGCAGCGCATTCATCGAGATATCGTCCGACATCAGCAGCCCCTCGAAGCCGATCGCCTTGCGGATGATCTCCTCGGTCACGATGCGTGACGTCGAGGCCGGGAAATCCGGGTCGATGTCGGTATATACGACATGGCAGCTCATGCCCATCAGTTCGTTGGCGAGCGCCTTGAACGGCACGAAATCATGCGCCTCGAGTTCCGCACACGGCACCGTGACGACAGGGAGGTCGTGATGGCTGTCGGCCATGCCTCTGCCGTGGCCGGGAATGTGCTTCATCACAGGCAGTACACCGCCCGCCTTCAAACCATCCGCTGCCGCCTGCCCCATCTTGGCGACGATATGCGGATCGTTCGAATAGGCGCGGTTGCCGATGACATTGCTGGCGCCGGCGATCGGCACATCGAGCACCGGCAGGCAATCGACATTGATGCCCAGCCGATAGAGATCGAAGGCATGCAGGCGCGACATCAGCCAGGCGGCCCTGAGCCCTTTCTCCGCGTCCACGTCATAGAGCGCGCCGAGATCGGCGCCCGAGGGATAACGCGGGGCGATCGGCTCGCGGATACGCTGCACGCGCCCGCCTTCCTGATCAATCAGAACCGGAACCCGCGCACTGCCGCCCACAGTCTCGCGCATCTCGGCGACGAGATCCTTCACCTGCTCGGCTTCCCCGATATTGCGGCTGAAGAGGATGAAGCCCCAGGGCTGCTCGTCGCGATAGAAGGCCTTCTCGTCAGCGGTCAGGCGCTGGCCGAGGCAACCGAGGATCATGGCTTTGGCGGGGAGACGGGTCTGGGTCATGGGCGAATCATACCGGGGGTCAGAGGAAAGCCGAAGGTGCAGGCTCGACTGGGATGGGGTCATGCACAAGAAAAAAGGCGGAACACCCGGTTCCGCCTCATTTTTTTTCGTCGAAAATTTCAAACCTGCTTACTTGGACACGAGGCAGGTGCCGCCTGCCGAGCGATACTGCTCGCACAGCGCCACGGCCGCGTCCTTGGTGCCTGCGACGATGCGGACACGGTAGTAGGTTCCCTTGCCGGGGATGTCGGCCTGGCGGATCTCGTAGGGCTTGCCGGAGAGCAGGCCGAACTTCGACGACAGGCTGCGATAGCTGCGCTGCGCTTCGGCCTCCGACGGAAGCGAGGCGATCTGGATGCCATAGCTTCCGGCAGGGGCCGCAGCCGGCGCTGCCGCCGGAGTGGCTGCTGCGGTTTCAGTCGGGGCTGCTGCCGGCGTCGCCGCCGGCTTGGACGGACGCAGATTGCCCTGATCTGTCACCGTGCCGACAACGTTGACCGGCTGGTCTGCAGGACGGGCTTTCGGGATCGGCGCAAAGACGGCAGCCGGTGCCGAGCCATCCTCGGCGGCAGATGCCGCCGCGATCTCGGCCACGGATTGAGGGGCAGGCTCGGCCGGCGCCGTGTCGGGCGTCGCCGCAGGCGCAGTTGCCGTTGCCGCAGCGTTTGCGGCAGGCGTCGTTGTCGCAGCAGGCGTAGCTGCGGCGGTTTCGACCGGCGCACCCGGATTTACGACACGTGTCTCGACTGTTTTGACGGCGTCGCCGATCTTGGCCGAGGGTACACTCGGCGCTGCCAGCACAGCCGGACTTGCCGCAGGTGCCGTATTGGTGGCGGTCGGTGCTGCTGCAGGTGATGCCTCGGCAGGAACGTCCTGGGCCACCAGCGTGCCATCGGGGCGAACGATCATGGTGCGCACCTTGCGCGGCGTAATGGTTGCCGGATCTTCTTCTGCGGCGGCCGTTTGCTGCGGCTGGCCGTCGGGCAGCAGGCGCGGGTCCTCGGTTTCGCCGACCGGCGTTGCCGGGGCGTCGTTTTCGCCTTCAAGCGGCATGGTCTCGGGGATCAGGGTCCGCTGCACCACGTCGACCGGCTCTTCTTCGGACGAAATCAATGCCGTCTGCTTGGGATCGTCGACGCCGTTTCCGGCAACGCGGTCATATACCGCCTTGTCCTGGTTCGGCACGGACTTGCCGCCCGGGTTCTCCGGCACGATCTTCACCGGCGTCTTGTCAGCAGCAATGACCTGCGGCTCGCCGCCGGACAGGCTGCCGACAGATCCATTACCGAGCCAGGCATAAAGCCCGCCCGCCCCTGCCAGAAGCAGAAGCACGGCCGTGCCGGTCATCAGATAGGGCTTGATGCGCCGGAAGCGGAAGCCCTGTGCCTCACCTGCGATGGTGATGTGGCCACGGCTTTCCGGATCGGCGGTACGCGTCGAGGTCAGCGAGCTGCGCAGGTCTTCCTCAAGCGCTTTTTCGAACGCGTCGAAATCATCAAGTGGCGCGGCAGGCGCGCGCGACGGTGCTGTATCCGCAACGACGCGGCTGGTGCCGAGCGTCTTCACCGGCGGCGGCGGCGCAACCGGCTCCTCGAACAGCGTTGCCAGCTCGGCATCGATATCAATGTCGTAGTCGGACTGCACGGGTGCGGCCGGCCGGCTTTCGGTGACGGGCACCTCCGGTACATCGAGCGCACTGACGCTTTCCAGGTGGTCTTCCTGTTCGGAAATCTCCGAGGGATCAAAACCGAAACCGTCATCGACGGAATAGGCCGGCGGGACATAGGCTGGCTGTACGGTTGCCAGCGGGACGGCTGCCTGAAATGGCGTGGCGACCGGCTCCGGACGCGACTGAGCTTCAAGCACGGCCACCGACGGCGCATAGCTGCGGGCTTCGGGCGCCGGCCGCATCTCGGGTTCGACGCGGCGCGCGGTCGGCTGCGCTGCCGCCGGCTCGATGCGGGTCGGGGCGCCCCAAGTGGCGGAAACGGCCGGGGCAATAGCTGCGGCGGCCATGGTGACGGACGGATAGACCGATGTTTCAGGTCCAACGGCAAAGCTCTCTGCCTGGGTCGACTGAGGCGCTGCGGCGACAGCCGGCTCGATCTCCGACAGGTCGAGCGCCAGATCCAGTTCATCCAACTTCAAGTCGAAGTCATGGTCGGCAAAAGGATCGAAATCGTCATCCGAAACCGGTGCAGGCGATGCCGGCACGGACGAGGCCCTGACCGGCTCAGGGGCGACATCCAGCTCGTCGTCCAAAGAAAGGTCGGCGGAGAAATCGAACGCGAAATCCGGCTCGGTGCGGGCAGCCGGCTGCGGGGCAGGTTCCGACGTCTGGGCGGCAAAGGAAGACGAGCCGGCCCGATCGCCCTCGGTCGGCATGTCATCCAGCTGCGGCACGACGATCGGCGGTGCCTCGACCTGCGGCTGACCGAAGGAAAAGGCGCCGGTGGCCCATTCGAAGACGGGCTCCTGGCTGGCTGTGGCTGCAGGTGTCGCGGGAGCTTGCGGCTCGGCGGCGACGGCCGGCGCTTCGGCAAATACGGGATCGGCCACCGCAGGCGCAATCACGACGGGCGCCACCGTCTCGGCACGCGGCGCGAGCTCCGGCTCTGCGCGGCGGACCGGCTGAACCTGGGCGGAAAAATTGGCAAGCGGCAGCCGCAGGCGCGGCGGCTCTGGCTGCACCGTCGGCTGAGGCCGGATATCGGCATCGGCAAAGGCTAGTTCGAGCTCGTCAGCGAGATCATAGCCAACAGACGCCTCGTAGGACGGTGCGGGCTGCGGCACAGAGACGACGGACTCCTGATGGCGCTGGATCTCATCCGCCGAGACCGGGGGCGAATAGGCTGGGACAGCCGCCTCATAAGCGGAGACAGCCGATGCGTACGACGGCATGTCCGGCTCATAGGCGGGCGGCACCGCTTCAAAGCTCGGCTCCTCGCGGACAGGAAGTGATGCCGGCGCCTCGGCAACGGCGGCATGCGGCGTGACAGCCTCCGGCGCACGCACCACAGGCGCTTCATACGAAGGCTGCTCATAGCCTTCGAACTCACGCATCAGTTCATCTTCAAGATTGAATTCAGCAGAGGACATGTCGGGTGCCGGCGGCAGCGACATCACGGGCTCGCGCTTCAGCGGTTGGTCGAATCCGACGATGCGGGCGAGCTCCGCCAACGGATCGTCATCCGCGAAGCCATCACCCTGCGATCGAATGCTGTTTGCAGCCTGCTGCTGTACCATACCCTGTTTTCCACTCACTTACGCGACCATACGCCTGCCAGCGCAATGTGGGGAAACGGTGACAATGCTATCGCATCTCGTCCGGTGCTTCAGTGCCAGTAATGGCCAGTCCCGACTTCAACACGGAGGCGACAGCATGCACCAGCCCAAGCCTGGCGATGGTTAATTCTCTATGTTTATCGTTAACAAAGCGTAATTCGGGCGAATCCTTGCCCTTGTTCCAGTGCGCATGCAACGAGCTTGCCAGATCATGCAGGTAAAATGCAAGACGATGTGGCTCCTGCGACTGGGCAGCGGCCTCAATCATTCTCGGATATTCGGCGAGTTTCGCCACCAGTTGCAGCTCCGTCGGATCTTCGATCTGTCCCATAACGGCACCCGCAAGGTCGATCTTGCTCAGGTCGAGATCCGGGAAGACTTCATGGGCCTGGCGCAGGATCGACATGCAACGGGCATGGGCATACTGCACATAGAAGACGGGATTGTCCTTGGACTGCTCGGTGACCTTGGCGAAATCGAAGTCGAGCGGCTCCGAGCTCTTGCGATAGAGCATCATGAACCGCACCGAATCGCGGCCGACTTCTTCCACCACTTCCCGCAGCGTGACGAAATCGCCAGAGCGCTTCGACATCTTGACCGGCTCGCCGTCGCGGTAGAGCTTGACGAGTTGGCAGAGCAGCACGGTCAGCTTGGACTTGCCTTCCGACACGGCGCGGTTGACCGCTTCGAGCCGCTTGACATAGCCGCCATGATCGGCGCCGAGCACGTAGATCATCTCGGTAAAACCGCGGTCGAACTTGTCCTTGAAATAGGCAACGTCGGCGGCAAAATAGGTGTAGGACCCGTCCGACTTCATCAGCGGCCGGTCGATATCGTCCCCGACCTCGGTTGAGCGGAACAGCGTCTGTTCGCGATCTTCCCAGTCTTCCGGCAACTGCCCCTTCGGCGGCGGCAGCGTGCCGCGATAGACATGGCCCTTGAAGGTCAGGTCGTTGATCGCGGTCCGAATCTTGGCGGCGCCATTCGCATGTAGCGTGCGTTCCGAGAAGAAGATGTCGTGATGCACGCCGAGCGTCGCCAGATCGTCGCGGATCATCGCCATCATCGCATCGATCGCCCGTTCCTTGACAATGGCGAGCATTTCATCTTCGGGCATGCTGTGCAGCTTGGCGCCGTATTCCTCGGCCAGCGCCTTGCCCACAGGCACGAGATAGTCGCCGGGATAAAGCCCGGCCGGGATCTCACCGATCGTTTCGCCGAGCGCCTCGCGGTAACGCAGGAAAACGGAGCGGGCGAGCACGTCGATCTGCGCACCCGCGTCGTTGATATAGTATTCCTTGCTCACCTCGTAACCGGCAAAAGCCAGGAGGTTGGCGAGCGCGTCACCCACGACCGCACCCCGGCAATGGCCGACATGCATCGGGCCGGTCGGATTGGCCGAGACGTATTCGACATTGACCTTATGGCCGGCACCGACGCTGGAGCGGCCGAAATCGGTGCCTTGTTTGATCATGGTGGCCAGCAGGCGCTGCCAATAGGCGACCGAGAGGCGAATATTGATGAAGCCGGGGCCGGCGACGCCGACTTCGGCCACGTCCTTGTCCTGCTTCAGCTTCTCGCCGATCACTTCGGCAAGCGCGCGCGGGTTCATCCCCATGCCCTTGGCCAGCACCATGGCGGCATTGGTCGCGGCATCGCCATGGCTCGGATCGCGCGGCGGCTCGACCACGATGCGGCTAAAATCGAGAGTGTCGCGCTTTTCACGCACGGCCTCGATCTCTTCCAGAGCGGCTTTGATCCGGGTTTCAAAATCGGCGAAGAGGTTCATGGCATATCCCTGCACACAGGCGTTTTCAGCCTGCGCTCGTTCAGAATTTGTCGGCTGACTAGCGCAATTCGGGAGTCCGGTCAAACAGCTCCCGATGGGTGCGCACTGCATAGGTGTCGGTCATGCCGGCCAGATAGTCGGCCACATGGCGCGCCTTCTGGCCGTCGTTCAGGCCGGAAATATGGTTCACCCAGAAGTGACTCTTCATCAGAGTCGGGTCGTTCATATAGGCCTTGAACAGATCCGTCAGGATCTCGGCGGCGGCCGCGCGGATGCGCATGATGTCGGGGTGGCGATAGATGCGGCTGAACAGCAGCTTCTTGATCGCCTTGTCGGTCTCCGCCATCTGGTCGGAGAAGGTCGCGATTGTCATCGAGGCTGCCCTGACATCCTCGACGCTCTGCGGCTCGACCTTCTTCAATCGCTCCTGGGCCACGCCGATCACATCTTCCACCATGCGGGTAATCTGCCGGCGCATGATCTCGTGGGTGAACCTGTCAGGATCGAGATGAGGATAGCGGTCGCGCACCTCCTTCATCAGTCCGGCCAGAAACGGCACGTCCTCCAGCATCTCGAAATTGAGGTAACCGGACCGCAGACCGTCGTCGATGTCATGCGTATTATAGGCGATGTCGTCAGCAATCGCAGCAACCTGGGCCTCAAGCCCGGCAAAGCTGGAAAGTTCGAGATCATGGATCTCGGAATAGTCGCGGATCGGCTGCGGTACAGGGCCGTGCGTCCCCTGCCCGTCCTTCGTCATCAGCGGGCCGTTGTGCTTGACCAGCCCCTCCAGCGCCTCCCAGGTCAGGTTCAGCCCGTCGAAATCGGCATAACGCCGCTCCAGCTTGGTGACGATGCGCAGCGACTGGGCATTGTGGTCAAAGCCGCCGAAGGGGGCGAGCACCTCCTGCAAGGCATCCTCCCCGGTGTGGCCAAAGGGTGTGTGGCCGAAATCGTGGACGAGCGCCACGCCCTCGGCCAGATCCTCGTCGAGCTTCAGGGCACGCGCCAGCGCACGGCCGATCTGGGCCACCTCGATCGTGTGGGTCAGGCGGGTCCGGTAGTGGTCTCCGTCCGGGCCGATAAAGACCTGGGTCTTGTGCTTCAGCCGACGGAAGGCCGTGGTATGGACGATCCGGTCGCGATCGCGCTGGAAATCGGAGCGGGTCAGGCTGCCGTTTTCGGCAAACAGGCGCCCGCGGCTTTTCCACGGATTGGTGGCGTATACCGCCCGCTCACCCGTGCCGAAACCCAGTGCAGATTGATCAATCACCATAGGCCTGCTGTCCGCTCCCCATTGACGCCACTGTCACGCCTTCATACCTATAGCAGACAAAGCCGCAAGGCGGCGGCGGTCGCGAAGGCCATTCGACAGGATGCGCAGAGCCGAAACCCTCGATTTTTCGCGAAAATGCTGCCATTCTTGCCACCCCAAGACGTTTTCCACGGGCCTTGAACCCGTCAGGAGGCACCATGAGCACCCAATCCGTTACACTCTCCGAAGCTGCGGCCAAGCGAATCGCGGCCATTGTCGCCTCCGACGCCGACAAATCGGCGCTGCGCGTCTCCGTCGAAGGCGGCGGCTGCTCGGGCTTTTCCTACAAGTTCGACCTCGACCGACAACCCGCCAGCGACGACATCGTGATCTCGCGTGATGGCGCGACCGTGCTGATCGACCCGATGTCGCTGATCTACATGGCCGGCTCGGAGATCGACTTCGTCGACAACCTGCTCGGCCAGTCCTTCCAGATCAAGAACCCCAATGCGGTGGCTAGCTGCGGCTGCGGCACCAGCTTCTCCGTGTGAGTGCATGATGAAAATTGCCACCTGGAACATCAACGGCGTCAAGGCACGCATCGAGAACCTGTGCCAGTGGCTGAAGGATTCGGATCCGGACATCGCCTGCCTGCAGGAGATCAAGTCGGTCGACGACGGTTTTCCGCGGCTGGAGATCGAAGCGCTCGGCTATCACGTCGAGACGCATGGCCAGAAGGGCTTTAACGGCGTTGCGCTGCTCTCCAAGATCAAGCCGGACGAAGTGCATCGCGGATTGCCCGGCGACGACACCGACGAGCAGGCGCGGTTCATCGAAGGCGTCTTCTCGGTCGCCGGCGGCGTCCTGAGGGTCTGTTCGCTCTATCTGCCGAATGGCAATCCCGCCGACGATCCCGTCAAATACCCCTACAAGCTCGCCTGGATGGCCCGGCTCGAAGCCTTTGCGCGCGACCGCATGGCGCTGGAAGAGCCGCTGATCCTCGCCGGCGACTATAACGTCATCCCCGAGCCGCATGACGCGAAGGATGCCAGCCAGTGGCTGAACGACGCGCTTTTCCTGCCGCAAACGCGGGCGGCCTTTCGCCGGCTGGAAAACCTTGGCTTCGTCGATGCCGTCCGCGCGACGACCGACGAGACGCCGCTCTTCTCCTTCTGGGACTACCAGGCCGGCGCCTGGCAGAAGAACAACGGCATCCGCATCGATCACCTGATGCTCTCGCCGGAGGCCTCGGACCGGCTGCGCTCGACAGACATCGAAAAGCACGTGCGCGCCTGGGAAAAGCCGTCCGACCACGTGCCGGTCGCGGGTTACTTCAACTTCTGAGACGGCCTGCGGCTTCAACCGCCCGAAACGTAAAAAGGACGCCCGCCGGCGTCCTTTTTCTTTGTTCATCCGATCCGAAACCGTGACGGCGTCCAAACCCAGGCGTCAGTCGCCCTGCTCGTAGACCTTCGGTGCTAGCACCACGGCGACACGCCGGTCCTCTTCGGAGGCCAGTGAGAAGGCATGCTCCTGCAGGTCCTGCATCCAAGGACAGTCCTTTGGATTGCAGCGTTCCAGGGCCGCCGTCAGGAAGGCGAGGCCGCGCACGGTCTGGCCTTCTTCGAACAACACATTGCCGAAGATCGACATGGCGCCGGCATGGCCGCTCTTGCGGGCCAGATTGAGCCACTTCTTGGCCTGCTGGACATTCACGCTCCCGCCTTCGCCGGCCAGGATCATGCGCGCCAGCTGAAACTGCGCTTCCGGCACGCCGAAGGTCGATGCCACCTGGAAATAGATCTGACGCGCCTGAGCAAGATCCGCCTTGACCGGCGTCTCAGGGATACCCTGACGATAATAGCGGGCCAGCGACAGAAGTGCATTGACGAAGAAGCCGGTGTCTTCCGAACCCGGTTCGATGCCCTGGTTGGCGATTTCGGCATAAATCTTGAAGGCCTCGAAGTCGTTCTCGACGACGCCGTCGCCGGCGGCATACATGTTGGCCAGCGCCCAGCGCGAGCCGGTATGCCCCTTCTCCGCGGCATAACGATAGGCCTCGACGGCTTCCTGCTTCTGGCCCTTCTTGTAGGCGTTGAAGCCGAACTTGAAGAGGTCAAAGGGGCCGGATTCCTTGCTGACACCGGCATTGATGTCGAAAGCGCGCGCAGAGGGGCTGAAGGACAGCAACAGCGCGGTTGCCGTCAGAAGTAGAGCCGAAGACTTCCAGTCCCTGATCCGCATGGTTGCGTCGTTCTTCCAAGACATGACTGACATCACGACACCTGCCCCGCCGGAATGGCCAGACCAAAAGCGCCGGATGTAAAGATATCATTCAATCGGTGAACGGACGGTTCATGACCGTTCGGATCACCCGGGCGACCGAAACGTCGCCGTTGCTTTCCATTTACCATGCCGAAGAGAGTAGACCCGATTTCCGGCAAGACTGGGACATCCGATTTTTTACGTGCCCGCTCTTTGTCCGAAACCACCGACCGCTCCCCGAAAGCGACCGAAACCATTTGTATTCGAACCCTATTTTCGCCCTTGAGGCTCATTCTCAACTCGCACACCACCCGAAGGCCACCCGCCTGAAACAGCGCCCCGCCGTCTCTGAAGACCACCGGTGCTCTTCGTTTGTGGCGGGAAATGGACAAATTGGGCGCAACCCGGGGCCACCATCAAGGATAGAGTCTCTGTTGCAGAATCATCACATTCCGGAAAGCTGAAACACGCCACCGATGGCGCAAACGAAAGAAGCCCGGACATGCCGGGCTTCGATCAAACCTGCGTCGATAAAAGATCAGAAGGAGATTTTGTAGGAGGCGCTGACCGCATAGGCCCAATCACCGCCGACGGTGGCGTCGAAGTCGGCGCCTTCGGTTCCGTTCACTTCCTGGGACCCACTCGTCAGATAGCTGACTGCCGCACCAAGGCGCGCGACGCCAGGACCAGCCTTGATCTGCGTGCCGGCACCGAGCGTCCAGGTGTCGGTGACGATATCAGCCCCCGTAGAGACCCCGCGATCCCACGTCAGGCTGACTGCGCCCGTGACTTTTTCATTGAACTGATGACCGACACCGCCGGACACGGTCCAGCCGTCGCGCCAGTAGAAGTTCTTTTCGAAGTCCCCGAGACTAGCGTTATCAATGTTGTAGTTCAGCGTCTGGAGAACACTCCAATCGGTCCACTTGACCGATCCGAAAGCAAGCCAGCCAGGTGCAATACCGCTCTGCAAGCTGAACTCAAGCGACTGAGGAAGCGAGCCACTTCCGGTAGACGAGATTTCTGTTCCCACCGGAAGAGTCAGAGCTCCAGCAAGGTTGGCGCTTTCCAAGGTAAATATACCAGATGCATCATGATCTACTTGCGAGCGATACATCACTTCCGCACGAAGAGCGTATTCCTTGATCTCGTATGCAGCCCCAAGGCGGTAGCCAAATGCCGAGTCATCTTGCAAGTTCAGGGTCCCAAAGTCCTTCGATTCCGTGTAGTCAAAGGACTGCGAGAAGACACCGCCAATGATGAAAATGTCACCCGGGCCTGCATTGAAGTTGACTGCGCAAGTGCCACCAAATTCCTCGGTCTTGAACTGCGAGGTGATCACCGCGTTGCCACCCAGCGCAGCTGTCAAGCCAGTATCAGCGGCCCTGTCGGCAGCTTGCGCTTCCGCACCATACTCAGACTTCGCGCCAAACGGCTGCGTGTAGGTCAGTGCGCACGAGAAATTGTCCGAAGCCCGGAACTTTGCCGCGAAGCTCGGGACGCTGTAGTTTTCCGTATGGTCGCCATCGCTGGTCGTCGAGCCGTCAATCGTCTCATAGCCACGCTGCGGCATGACAAAGACGTAGCCGCCACGGGCCGCCACCTGGCCATCCTCATAGAGAATGTCCGTGTCCGCTTCCCCGCGTGCGAAGCCGCCTGCCTGCGCTCCTCCCACAAAGGCGCAAGCGGCGATCAGTCCGAGGGCGGTTGTTTTTCTTAGGTTGTTCGCCATGTCTCTCCCCAATTCAGGCAAAACTGTGATTTCCATAGTAGCCATGTCCGGCGGAATGACAATCGGGTGACGATTGTCACAGAGGCCCGCGAATGGCGAAATTTTTACGTAATGTTTTTGACGGGCACGTCAAACCATCAAGCATTTGGACGTTTTTTGCTACAATTGGCTAAATTTTATCCACAAGAGGAATGATCTTCCGCATCCAGAGTGTGCTGTTGCTTCGTCGCCACATCGACCGTCTTCGTCCGGACGCGCTGCAACATGCGCAAAAAAATGTCCATGCGGCAAAAAAGGGAGGCGGGATATCCACTTATCGTGTGGAATCGATCCTTCGCACAGGTGCCAGCTCTTGCTCAAGGCCCTAGCCGTTACAGGTAAGGGCCGGACGTTGCCGTCCGGCCCTTGGAAATCCATTCCTTTCGAGTGGGAATGTCAGAGGGCTTCGAGAACCCGCTGCAGCGCGACGAGCAGGCTCGCCTTCTGCACCTCAAGTTCCTGATAGCGCTCGCGTTCGGCAGCGACCACTTCGGGATTGGCATTGGCAACAAATTTCTCGTTGCTGAGCTTGCCGGAGATCCGGGCCATTTCCTGGTCCACCTTGGCGATGGCCTTTTCGATGCGGGCCTTTTCGGCATTGAGGTCGATCAGGGCGCCGAGCGGCAGGCAGGCCGTCGCCTCGCCGACAACGATCTGGGCCGCACCCTTGGGAGCGACGTCGGAGACCGTGATCGTCTCGACGCGGGCAAGCCGCTTGATCGATGCTTCGTGGCGAGCCAACCGTTCCTGGGTGACGCCATTGGCGCCGACCACGACGAGTGGCGCCGTTGCGCCCGGCGGCACGTTCATCTCCGAGCGGGCCGAGCGGATGCCAGTGACGAGATCGATCAGCCAGTTGATGTCGGAGGCCGAATTGTCGTCCGAGAATTCCGGTGTCGGCCAGTCGGCATGGCAGAGCAGGGTGTCGCGCGATGCGCCATCGCCGGCCGTATGGGCCCAAAGCTCTTCGGTCATGAAGGGCATAAAGGGGTGCAGCAGCTTGTAGATCTGTTCCAGAACATAGGCCGCACAGGCCTGCGCTTCCGTCTTGGCCGCCTCGTCCTCGCCCATGAAGACTGGCTTCAACAGCTCCAGATACCAGTCGCAGAACTGGTTCCAGACGAAGCGGTAGAGGCTGCTGGCGGCATCGTTGAAGCGATAGCTCTCGATCGCCTCGGTCACATCCCGCTCTGTGCGGGCGAGTTCCGTCAGGATCCAGCGGTTGATCGCGAGCGACGTGGTCTCCGGCAGGAAGGCCGGATCGGCCTTGACCCCGTTCATTTCGGCAAAACGCGTGGCGTTCCACAGCTTGGTGCCAAAATTGCGGTAGCCGGCGATGCGGGCAGGGTCGAGCTTCACGTCGCGGCCCTGGGCGGCCATGATGGCGAGCGTGAAGCGCAGGGCGTCGGCGCCATATTCGTCGATCAGGTCGAGCGGGTCGATGACATTGCCCTTGGACTTCGACATCTTCTGGCCGTTCTTGTCGCGAACCAGCGCGTGAACATAGACCGTGTGGAAAGGCTCGACCGGGTTGCCGTCCTCGTCCTTCATGAAATGCAGGCCCATCATCATCATACGGGCGACCCAGAAGAAGATGATGTCAAAGCCGGTGACGAGAACGTCGGTCTGGTAATACTTCGCCAGTTCCGGCGTATTATCCGGCCAGCCGAGCGTCGAGAAGGGCCACAGCGCCGAGGAGAACCAGGTGTCGAGCACGTCTTCGTCGCGGGTCAGAATCTCGCCGGGCTGGAAGTTTTCGAGCTTCTCCTCCACCCAGGCCTTCCACGGGCCTTCATGGGCGATGTAGTGCTGGATTGCCGAATGCAGCGCTTCTTCCTCGGTCTTCTCGACGAAGACCTGCCCGTCCGGACCATACCAGGCCGGGATCTGGTGGCCCCACCAGAGCTGGCGCGAGATGCACCAGGGCTCGATGTTTTCCATCCACTCGAAATAGGTCTTTTCCCAGTTCTTCGGCACGAAATTGGTGCGGCCTTCGCGAACGGAAGCGATCGCCGGTTCGGCCAAGGTCTTTGCATCGGCAAACCACTGGTCGGTCAGCATCGGTTCGATGACGACGCCGGAGCGGTCGCCGAAGGGCTGCATGATCTTTTTGTTCTCGACGAAGGGAATGTCGTTGCCTTCGTCGTCCTGCTTCGTGACCGCGAGGCCTTCCGCATTGATCGCCTCGACGATCTTCTTGCGGGCCTCGTAACGGTCGAGACCGCGATACTCTTCCGGCACCAGGTTGATGTCGTCGACCTCCGCCTCGTTCGGCAGTTCGCCGGACTTGGCGATCTCCAGAGCACGGGCGGCATAGACGGCATAATCCTCGCCGTCGTCACGCATCTTCGCCTGGGTATCCATCAGGCGGTAGAGCGGGATCCTGTTGCGGCGGGCGACCTGGTAGTCGTTGAAGTCATGCGCGCCGGTGATCTTGACCGCGCCGGAGCCGAAGGTCGGATCCGGATATTCGTCGGTGATGATCGGGATCAGGCGGCGATGTTCCTTGGGGCCGACAGGGATCTCGCAGAGCTTGCCGACGATTGCCGCATAACGCTCATCCGAGGGATGAACGGCAACCGCGCCATCGCCGAGCATGGTCTCAGGCCTTGTCGTTGCGATCGCGATATAGTCGCGCTCTTCCTGGAAGGTGACGTTGCCGTCCTCGTCCTTCTCGACATAGGTATAGGTCTGGCCACCGGCGAGCGGATATTTGAAGTGCCACATATGGCCTTCAACTTCCTTGTTCTCGACTTCGAGGTCGGAAATCGCCGTTTCGAACTTCGGATCCCAGTTGACCAGCCGCTTGCCGCGGTAGATCAGGCCTTCTTTGTAGAGCGTGACGAAGACTTCGAGAACTGCGGCCGACAGGCCCTCGTCCATGGTGAAGCGTTCGCGCGACCAGTCGCAGGAGGCGCCGAGACGCTTCAGCTGGTTGAAGATCAGGCCGCCCGATTCTTCCTTCCACTCCCAGACCTTTTCGATGAAGGCTTCGCGGCCCATGTCGCGGCGCGAAAGGTTCTGGCCGTTTTCGGCAAGCTTGCGCTCGACGACCATCTGGGTCGCGATGCCGGCATGGTCCATGCCCGGCTGCCACAGCACGTCCTTGCCGCGCATGCGCTCGAAACGGACCATGATGTCCTGCAACGTGTTGTTCAGCGCGTGGCCCATGTGCAGCGAGCCGGTCACGTTCGGCGGCGGGATCACGATGGTGAAGGTGTCCTCGCCCGGCTTCGCATTGGCGCCCGCCCGAAACGCGTCCGCGTCTTCCCAGGCTTTGGCGATCTTCGGTTCGACGGCGGCTGAATCATAGGTCTTTTCGAGCATTTTCCGACCGGTTTCTTCGAGTTCTGGATGTGGGTTGGTAAATAGGACTGGCAAAACCAAGTCAATAAAAAAGGCCGCTCTCGCGAGCGGCCCATGATCCCGGAAGGGTTTTCAATCAGCGTCGCGGACCGCGAGCGACGCGTTCGATCTCTTCGCGCACGAGGCGCTCCACCAGCGTCGGCAGGTTGTCGTCGAGCCAGTCCTTGAGCATCGGGCGCAGCATTTCCTCGGCCATCTCGTCGAGAGAGCGACGCTGCTGGCCGTCGATGGCGGCCGCCAGATCCGAGAAGGAGCGCGAGACATGCTCGACGGTCGCGGCAGAAACCAGCGCCGTCAGATCGGTACCCGCCGACGGACGGGCCTCTTCCTCTAGCGTGTCTTCGGGCTGCTGGCCGGCCGTCAGATGCATGGCAATCGCATCAAAGGACGGCGCGCGGGGCTCTTCGCGGCGGATGTCCAGCCGGACCTCGGGGAATTCCCGACGCTGCGGCGCAATGACGGGAGGCTCCCGATCAGCCTGGACCTGCGTCTCGACCGGAGCCGCGACCTCTGCCCGCACCTGAACCGGCTGCGAGACGACCTCGTTGGATGGCGGTTGGGCTGCCGCAGGCTGCGGGCGGATGACGGTCGCTTGGGCTGGCTGGATCTCGATCGAAATCGAGGGGCGCAGTTGCGGCGCGCGCAGTTCGGCCAGGCGCGTGGTCATCAGCGGGCTCTCGCCACGCGCTGCAGGCGCCTCGGGCGCAGAGGCGGAAGGCGCTGTCTGTACCGGCGGCGTGTTCTGAACCGATGCCGGCACTGCCATCGGGGTGGTCAGGGGCACCGTTACCGGTGCCGCCTGCTGCTGCACGGGACGTTCCGTGCGCTCCGAGGCGGAGCGAACGCGGGCCGCGAGATCGGCGAGCGAAACGCTGCGGGGTGCTTCCGGCTGGACCTCGGCCTGCATGCGCTCTCCCGGCTGGGCCAGCTGGCTCGACGGACCCGGATCATTGGCGGGGGTAAACTCGACGCTTTCATAGCTGAAATCGACATCGGCCTCTCGGGTCATCGGGCCAACCTCGTCGTCGGCATCGCTGGCGAAGGTCTCGCCCGATACCGGATCGTTGCTTTCGATGATCCGGCGAATCGACGCCAGGATCTCTTCCATGGACGGTTCACGCGCTACGCTTGGCTGAGCCATACTAATCCCCGTTGTCCTCAAGATCTTCGGCGGCGATTTCGCCGCCAACCGATTCGCGGTCACCCTAGGATACGCGCATGCGGAAAAAAATCACGCGTGGCGCAGCAATTGCCGTGATGCACAGCTTTGTTGCACCCCGACGAAAAAGGCCCGCACGGAGCGGGCCTTTGAGTTCACAATCCGTCGCGGAGACGTTCAGAAGACGAATTCGGCGGCCTTGCGGAAGCCCGGCAGCGGCTTGATGGCAGCATTGAAGTATTCGGTGAAGGACACCGTGCCGCCAGCCTTGATATACAGCCGCGCGCGGGCGGCGTTGCCATAACCGACGACGGCGACCAGCCGGCCACCTTCGCGGAGCTGGCCGAGAAGCGCATCCGGCAGATGCTCGACGGCGCCGTTGACGAAGATCACGTCATAAGGCGCTTCGGCCGGATAGCCGTCCTCAAGCTTGCCCGCGACGACCGCGACATTGTCATAACCGAGCGACGACAGCTTTTCCGTCGCGCGTAGGACCAGGGCCTCGTCGGATTCGACGGCAACGACGGAGCCGGCGAGCAGCGACAGAAGCGCTGCCGCATAACCTGCGCCACCACCGATCTCGAGCACGAGATCGTCCTTGGTGATGGCCGCGAGCTGCAGAAGCTTGGCGAGCGGCGACGGCTCCATGATGTAGCGGCCCGGATTGCCGTTCGCCGCCGGCGCGACCAGCATGTCCTCATCGACATAAGCGAGCGGCTTCAGCGCTGCCGGAACGAACTCTTCACGAGGCACCGAAAGAAAGGCGTTCAGCACCGAATGGGACGTCACGTCCGTGGTTCTGATCTGGTTGTCCACCATCTTGTTGCGTGCTGCTGTGTAATCGATCATGTCTGTCGTCCCATTTCGGCCGCGCGGGTTTTCCCCCCGTGTCTTAATTGCAGGGCGAGACGCTTTCAAGTCACGGGCGGGCCTCGGAAACAGATTATCGTCCCGTTGCCTCCCGCCAGCCGAGATCCGTTCTTCAATCGTCGATCGTGTAGGTGCCGGTGTCGCAGAGATCGACCTTGTCGCGCAGATCCTCGAAGCTATCATCCTCGAAGACGAAGCGGATCTTGTAGACACAGGCATCCGTGCCGTCATCGATGGTCAATTGCCGCGACTTGCCACCATAAAGCCCCTTCTTGTGCAAAAGCTCGATGCTCTTGCCGCCATCAGCCGGCGAAACATAAACCTGGACCACCATGTTCGGCGTCTTGTTGTCGAGCGTGAAGGACAGGGTCTCTGCCGAGGCAACAAGCGGGGTGGACAGAAGAAGGGTGGATGCGAGGACTGAAGCGGTGACGCGCATGGATTGGGCTCCCGATATGGACACGAGCCCTGACCTGCGCCAGCCGCGCGCCCGGAGCAAGTCGCTGCATCGGCCAGAATCGGGCACATCGCGGCCTTGGCGCCGATCGGCACAGATTTGGCCGATGGCAACTGGAAAGGCTGACCCGATCAAAGGCGGAGCGTCGGCCGCACGGCGCCATCAAGCGCAAATCAGCGCCGATCAGTCAGGTTTCAAGAGCATCAGGAAAGATTGGAGGCCTCGCCCGGAATCGAACCGGGGTGCAAGGATTTGCAGTCCTCTGCGTAACCACTCCGCCACGAGGCCGTCCGGTAGAAAAGAGCGTGTGGTGGCGCGGATTTAGACGCGATCTAAAAAAACCGCAAGAGGCATTTTCGGGAATCGAATGTTTTTCGATCTCCACATCCCACCGCCTGGCGGCGGGAGTGCTGTCGTGGCGTGGCCCTCAACGCCAGCGGTTGAGCATGCGCGTGGCAGCCATGATGTCGGCCGCCTCGGCGAGCTTGACGGGATCGGTGACGCCCGCCGTATAAAGCCGGATGACCGCCTTGCCGACGGCTTCGCGATGGCCCTCGCGGTCGCGCACGGTGCCGGAGATACCAATGCCACGCATCGCCTGTTCCATGACACTGAAATCCTGCGGCGTGAGTATCATCGGGATCTCCGCCATTTGGAGGTTGATCATTCGCCCTCACTTTCCCGGGAACCGTTCGGCAGGATCGCCGTTGGGTCTCGCCGTTTCGTGTGTTTCTTTTAGGCTCCTTCTCCAAGACGCGCATTACACTAAGACATGTCGACACAAATGAGCGGTCAGACTGGGGATCAGTCCGCGACAGGCGGCTTGACGCGGGCCGCCTTGCGACGGCTCCACCAGACGGCCGCGCGGCGACGCCTGCGGCGCACGAAAGCCAGATCATGCGACAGCACCACCAGGCCGAGCGGTACCATCCAGAAGCCGAGGATCGGCAGGAAACCGAGAATCCCGCCGCCGATCAGCGCCGTGCCGGTGGCGATCCGCCCCGCCCGTGAGCGCGGAATCGGGATCTCGAAACGGCCAAGCACGAGGCGGCCACGCGCCGTGTCGATGCGGTAAGGTCGGTCAACCAAGGATCAAAACTCCAGCAATTGCAGTCATTCGCGGCAGCGGCACCGCCTGATGCAGATGGGTGACCCACAAATAAAAACAAGCCGGTGGCATTTTTTTTGAAAAACCGCTTGGCAAACGGAGCGAGCATCAGTATTACCCCGCTCACACCGCGCCAAGCGGCTGTTCCCTGGTAGCTCAGCGGTAGAGCATTCGACTGTTAATCGACAGGTCGCCGGTTCGAATCCGGCCCGGGGAGCCATATTATTCAAAAAATGCCCGCTTTCGTTGAGGAATCCGAAAGCGGGCATTTTTTATTCCGTAATCCTCTCCGACTTTTCGAAATCGGTTTGGACGCGTCGACTCCAATCCTCCGCCCGTTGCGCTGGATGGCTGTCTGCTAGAGATCAACTGATTTCCTCGTAGCGGATACTGACCCATTTCAGCCCGTCCGTCGTGAATCCCCAGGAACCTCGCCTGCCCGCACACGTTGAATACAGTCAACGGAGGAACCAGACATGGGAATCGAAAACGCGGAGACGAAAGTCGGCGAGGATGCCGCAAAAGGCCTTCAACGCAGCGCGGAAGCCGAGGAGCGCAAAACAGAGGCATCGAAGGGGTCTGACTTGGCCAAGGGCGCAGACCGCTTTGAGGAGCGTTCCAAGAGCTCCGATGGGAAGAGCGCCGGCGCGAAACAGCAAGAAAACGACGATTAGGCCATCCACAAATATTCATGCAATGGCTACCTTGGTTGCCAAGAAATCTGAGGCCCCAGCGAGCCATCTGATTCTGAAAGGTCTGCGCGGATAGCCGGCGCGGGCCTTTTTGCTTTTGGCGACTTAGCCGCGCGCATATTCGCCCTCGAAACCCCCTCTTCATCTTTCGCTGCTAATCGAATTTACAGCGATTTGATTCGAACAGGGCATGCAGGAGAATAGGCTGATGTGGCTCCAGCTTCATGACGGGGATGGCTTCCCCCTCTTCGTGAACATGGACAATGTGGTGGATTTCCGCTGGTTCGAGCGGGAGGGCTATACCTGCCTTGTCACCACCGCCCCCGTCGCCGAAAAGCTGCATCGGCTCTACGTGCGCGAAAATGCCGAGAAGATCATGGCACTGCTGCGCGCCGAGCAGGACCGGATGCGGGCAGGTCCGCGCGGCGGCGCCTGAGCCCACGCCCACCGGGCGCTCTTGCATCCCCCAGACAATTTCACGCGGGCATGATCTTTTCCGTCACGCGTTGCGTATGGATTTCATAAAGCCAACGACAAGAAGATTGCCCATGCCCGCTGATGCCGCCCCTGCCCGCCCGAAGACCGTTCTCCTCTGGTTCCGCAAGGACCTGCGGCTGTCCGACCATGCAGCACTCGCCACCGCTGTCGATGAGGGCGCTGAGGTCATCCCGGTCTACATCCTCGAACCGCAGGATGCCGGCACGGGGCCGCTGGGTGCCGCGCAGGCCTGGTGGCTGCATCATTCGCTGGTCTCGCTGAAAGCCTCGCTCGAAGCGCGCGGCGGCGGCCTCATCCTGCGCCGGGGAACGGCTGCGGACGTGCTCGATTCCCTGATTGCGGAAACCGGCGCCGATGCCGTGTTCTGGAACCGGCGCTACGACCCGGCCGGCATTGCCATCGACAAGGCGATCAAGGCTGATCTGACCGAACGCGGCCTCACCGTGCGCAGCTTTGCCGGCCAGATCCTGCATGAGCCCACCAAACTGAAGACCGGCGCCGGCGGCCATTTTCGCGTCTACACGCCGTTCTGGAAGGCGCTCGACGGGTCCGGCGAACCGGCAGAGCCGATCCCTGCCCCCGCCCGCATTCCCGCCCCTGGCACCTGGCCGAAGAGCGAGATCCTTTCCGACTGGTCGCTGCTGCCGACGAAGCCGAACTGGGCGAAAGGTTTTTCAGACCACTGGCAGCCGGGCGAAGCGGGGGCGACAAAGCGGCTCGCCGACTTCATCGAAACGGGCCTGAAAGGGTATCGCGAGCGCCGCGACTTTCCCGCCGAGCCGCATGTCTCGATGCTGTCGCCGCATCTCGCACAGGGCGAGATCTCGCCGGCCAGCGTCTGGCATGCGACTCGCGGGCTCGACGCCCACATCCCGATGGAAGACCTCGTCCATTTTCGCAAGGAACTCGTCTGGCGCGATTTCTCCTATCACCTGCTCTTCCACTTCCCGGATCTTGCGACCCGCAACTGGAACCCCAAATTCGACGCCTTCCCCTGGCGTAAGGTCCCAGATCTCCTGGAGAAATGGCAGCGCGGCCAGACCGGCTATCCCATCGTCGATGCCGGCATGCGCCAGCTCTGGCAGACCGGCTTCATGCACAACCGCGTGCGCATGATCGTCGCTTCCTTCCTGATCAAGGACCTGCTGATCGACTGGCGCGAAGGCGAGCGCTGGTTCCGCGACACGCTCGTCGACGCAGACCCGGCATCGAACGCTGCCAGCTGGCAATGGGTCGCCGGCTCCGGCGCCGACGCCGCCCCCTTCTTCCGCATCTTCAACCCGGTGAGCCAGGGCGAGAAATTCGACCCCGAAGGCGTATACGTCCGCCGCTTCGTGCCAGAGCTGAAGGACATGCCGGACAAGTTCATCCACAAGCCATCAGAGGCGCCGCTGACGGTGCTGCGGGATGCGGGCGTCAGCCTCGGCAAAACCTATCCCAAGCCGATCGTCGATCACGGCAAGGCAAGGGATGCGGCGATGGCGGCGTTTCAGGGGTTGAGGGCGGAGTGAGGAGTGGTCCAAGTAAATCAAAAGGAATCAGCGGCTTCCCCAAAGCGCCGAAGCGACTAACCCTCAGCACGGATTCGTCTGCATGAATGTTACGGTGACTGGTTAAACATACAGCCTCACTCTTCGGCGATGTCCATTACATACAGTTTCCACAGTTCTCCATTCCGGTAAACCGGCTTAGCCATTACTGACATACTCGACATTGAAGCAGCCGCATTTGCATAGGGATTAGGTAGGCTGCTGAACAATGGATCCCTGATCTCCGCAGTGATGTAACGACCCTCTTCCTCCGGATGCTGGATCTTGAGCTGCCGACTGTGGTGGATCACTCCATCAACGCGTATCCTAAATCTTGCCATATCGCCTACGCGGTCGCCTTGCCTTGCTCGAATGGCATCAGCAATAGGTTCGTCTACGATAACGGATGGCGATGATCCATCCATGAGGCGCAGCGTTTTGGCACCATAGCCTACAGGCGCCACTACTTGCTTCGCTTGAGGAGCGAGCCTATCCACTACCGCCAGAAAGTTTTGCCTCCACTGTTCGTCGTTCTGGTTTCTGGCCTCCAAATGATCTCTGTTCATTTGTACAAGCGCGTCCAGATGCTGCTTCGCGTCTTGAGGGCGTCCGCCAAAATGGAGCAGCACGTAGCTTAAGAAATGCTTTGAAATTTCCAAGCCGCCGCTAACGATAAAGTCTCTAAGCAGTGGCAAAACCCATTGCGAATCTTTGAGCGTCGCCAAGATTTCCACTGAACCCGATTGCGGCTCTTGCGCGACCAGCTCAAGCTCGAACCTTTGACGCCTTGGAGCAGGACGACCAAAGGCAAATGCAAACAGGCCATTGTTAACGATGCCATCAATTCCAATCATAGCGGCACCGAGGTGTCTCATCGGTAATCGATGCTTGTCGGCTTCATCGCCTTCAAATTTGATGTTTAAACTTTGCATCGCCCCTCCAACACGCCTTTCGCGCATCTAAGACTGGAATCAACCGAATGTGGAGTCTGTGCTTTAGGACTATCCTCGGATCGCTACTTGCATATGTGACGATAGCCCTCCCCCCCCGAACGCATTTTCCCTCCCCCCGCCGCCAAGCGAAAAGCCATTC
>NNBU01000504.1_pt1 | contig 56369 bp, 54 predicted proteins | sample 1173781 | NCBI WGS metagenome assembly NNBU01 (sample SAMN07173937, study PRJNA388173) | plant metagenome | biome: Plant school; feature: Soil; material: Symbiotic tissue of Blasia pusilla L.; isolation source: symbiotic tissue sample KVJ2 | host: Blasia pusilla | place: Norway: Troms, Kvaloya...
GGCTATATGGGGTTGATGGCTGCGGCTTAAGAGCCATCAACAAAAAGGACCGACGGTTTGGAGGAGGCCCGAGGAAACATGTTGGAACTGCGTAAAGTCTCGAAACAGGTGGGGGTGGAGTATCACATTCACCCGACAGACCTGACGTTGCAGCGAGGCACGCTGAACGTCCTGCTCGGCCCCACGCTGTCGGGCAAGACCTCCCTGATGCGGCTGATGGCGGGCCTCGACAAGCCCACATCCGGCAGCATCGTCTTCGACGGCGTCGACGTGACAGGCGTTCCGGTACAGAAGCGCCAGATCGCCATGGTCTACCAGCAGTTCATCAATTATCCCGCGTTGACGGTCTACGAAAACATCGCCTCGCCGATGCGGGTGAAAGGCGTTGATCAGGCGACGATCGACCGGGAGGTTCGCAAGGCCGCTGACCTCTTGCGTCTCACCCCCTATCTCGATCGCACGCCGCTCAGCCTCTCTGGCGGCCAGCAGCAACGCACGGCGCTCGCCCGCGCCATCGTCAAGAAGGCCAATCTCGTCCTGCTCGACGAACCGCTCGCCAACCTCGATTACAAGCTGCGCGAGGAACTGCGCGAGGAACTGCCGAAGATCTTTGCCGAATCCGGTGCCATCTTCGTCTATGCCACCACCGAACCCTCGGAAGCGCTGCTGCTCGGCGGCAATACGGCGACCTTGAGCGAAGGCCGGATCACCCAGTTCGGCAGCACCATCTCGGTCTACCGCAAGCCGGTGGACCTCGCTTCGGCCCGCATCTTTGCCGATCCGCCGCTGAATTCGCTCGACGTCGTCAAGGCCGGCAATCAGTTCCAGCGCGATGGGAAGACAGTTCTCTCAGTGCCCGCCCATCTGGCCGCAATCCCGGATGGTCCCGTCACGATCGCCTTCCATCCGCATCACCTGTCATTGTTGGCCCCGGCAGGGTCCGTTGCCCTGCGGGCGCGCACTCTCGTCTCGGAAATCGCCGGCTCCGAGAGCTTCATCCACGTCGAATACGCCAATGCCCGCTGGGTCAGCCTGGAGCATGGCATCCACGACATTGAGCCCGACCAGGAAATCGATGTCTATATCGACACCCGACACCTGATGGCCTTCGGTGCCGGGGGCCGCGCCCTCGGCGTCTCGCCCGAACTGGCCGCGTGAGGGAGGACCGACATGGCGCGCATCAATCTCGACCATATCCGCCACGCCTACACCCCGGCTGCCCGCGCGGCCGGTGACTATGCCCTGAAGGAAGTCCATCACGAATGGGATGACGGCGGCGCCTATGCGCTTCTCGGCCCCTCGGGTTGTGGCAAGACCACCCTGCTCAATATCATCTCGGGCCTTTTGCATCCGTCCGACGGGCGCATTGAATTCGATGGCGTCGACGTCACCAATCTGCCGACCCAGGCGCGCAATATCGCCCAGGTCTTCCAGTTCCCGGTCGTCTACGACACCATGAGCGTCTACGACAATCTGGCCTTCCCCCTGCGCAATCGCCATGTCCCGGAAGATCAGGTCAATCGCCGGGTCAACGAAATCCTCGACATGATCGATCTCCAGTCCATGGCGCGTAAACAGGCGCAGGGGTTGACCGCCGATCAGAAGCAGAAAATCTCGCTCGGCCGCGGCCTTGTCCGCTCCGACGTCAATGCCATCCTGTTCGATGAGCCGCTGACGGTTATCGATCCGCACATGAAATGGGTGCTGCGCTCGCAGCTCAAGCGCCTGCACCGGCAGTCCGGCTTCACCATGGTCTATGTCACCCACGACCAGACCGAAGCGCTCACTTTCGCCGACAAGGTCGTCGTCATGTATGACGGCCAGATCGTCCAGATCGGTACGCCGGCCGAACTCTTCGAGCGCCCGAGCCACACCTTTGTCGGTTATTTCATCGGCTCACCGGGCATGAACGTGATGCCGGCCAAGATCAGTGGCGCAACCGCCACAGTGGGCGATCAGGCAATCACGCTTTCCGGTGCACCGAAGCTCGGAAAACAGTCGAAGCTCGAACTCGGCATCCGCCCGGAATTCGTTCGCCTCGGCCGCGAGGGCATGCCGGTCACGATCTCCAAGGTCGAGGATATCGGCCGCCAGAAGATCGTCCGCGCCCGCTTCTGCGACCAGCCGCTGTCGATCGTCATCTCGGAAAATGCCGAGGTCCCGACCGATCCGAAAATCACGTTCGACCCCGCAGGCATCGGCATCTTCGCCGATTCCTGGCGCGTCGGTTTGGAGGGCTGACCATGGAAAAGACCTGGAACAACAGGGCCTGGTTCATGGTCATTCCGGTTCTGCTGCTGGTGGCCTTCTCGGCCGTCATCCCGCTGATGACCGTGGTGAACTATTCCGTGCAGGATACCTTCGGCAACAACGAGTTCTTCTGGGCCGGCACCGACTGGTTCACCGAAATCCTGTCGTCCGACCGCTTCTGGAACGCGCTCGGCCGCAACATGATCTTCTCGATGATCATCCTGGCGATCGAGGTGCCGCTCGGCATCCTGATCGCGCTGAACATGCCGAAAAAGGGTCTGGGCGTTCCCGTCTGCCTCGTGCTGATGGCCTTGCCGCTGCTCATTCCGTGGAACGTCGTCGGCACCATCTGGCAGGTCTTCGGTCGCGTCGATATTGGCCTGCTCGGCTATGCCCTGAATGCCATGGGCGTCGACTACAACCTGACCCAAGACCCGGTCGATGCCTGGATCACCGTCATCGCCATGGATGTCTGGCACTGGACCAGCCTCGTCGTGCTGCTGTGTTATGCCGGCCTCGTCTCGATCCCGGATGCCTATTACCAGGCCGCTAAGATCGACGGTGCCTCGCGCTTCTCCGTCTTCCGCTACATCCAGCTGCCGAAGATGAAGCGTGTACTCCTGATCGCCGTGCTGCTCCGCTTCATGGACAGCTTCATGATCTACACCGAGCCTTTCGTCGTCACCGGCGGTGGTCCTGGCAATTCGACCACCTTCCTGTCGATCGACCTCGTCAAGATGGCTGTCGGCCAGTTCGACCTCGGCCCGGCAGCCGCCATGTCGATCATCTACTTCCTGATCATCCTGCTGATGTCATGGGTGTTCTACACCGTCATGACCGTCAGCGACGCAAAGAGCCAATAAGGAGGCGCATTCGATGAGCAATTCTGACGATCGTTCGCGCTTCGGCTTCGTCATCCCGACGGTCTATATCGTGTTCCTGCTCCTGCCGATCTATTGGCTGGTCAACATGAGCTTCAAGACCAATTCGGAAATCACCGGCGCCTTGTCGCTTTGGCCGGTCAATCCGACGCTCGCCAACTATGCCGTGATCTTCACCGATCCGTCCTGGTACAAGGGCTATATCAACTCGATCATCTATGTGTGCCTGAACACGGTGATCTCGGTCGCCGCAGCCCTGCCGGCCGCTTATGCCTTCTCGCGTTACCGGTTCCTTGGCGACAAGCACCTGTTCTTCTGGCTCTTGACCAACCGAATGGCACCGCCGGCTGTCTTTGCGCTGCCCTTCTTCCAGCTTTATTCGGCCTTCGGCCTCATCGACACGCATATCGCTGTGGCCTTGGCGCACTGCCTGTTCAACGTGCCGCTGGCGGTGTGGATCCTCGAAGGCTTCATGTCCGGCGTGCCGAAGGAAATCGACGAAACCGCCTATATCGACGGCTATTCCTTCCCGCGCTTCTTCGTGAAGATCTACATACCCTTGATCGCCTCGGGCATCGGTGTGGCCGCCTTCTTCTGCTTCATGTTCTCCTGGGTCGAGCTCCTGATTGCCCGCACCCTTACCACCACCGATGCCAAGCCGATCGCTGCCATCATGACGCGCACGGTCTCGGCCTCCGGCATGGACTGGGGCGTGCTGGCGGCCGCCGGTGTGCTCACCATCATCCCGGGCGCGCTCGTCATCTACTTTGTCCGCAATTACATCGCCAAGGGCTTTGCCCTGGGCCGCGTCTGAGGAGGCGTCGATGAACTTCACATGGATGGCCTGGACGCTGCCAACGGCGCTCTTCTTCATCGCGATCCTGACATTGATCGTCTCGATGGCGGTCTGGGAATATTTTTCGCCAGGCGGCAATCCGCGCACCGGCGTGCTCAGGTTCGAGACCACGCGCGGCGACCGGCTTTTTGTGTCGCTGCTCGGCTCGGCCTTTATTCATCTCGCTTGGCTCGGCCTCATTGGGTCGAACCTGTGGTGGGCTCTCGCTCTCTCCGTGGTCTACGCCATCGGCGTATTTCGCTACGTATAGAGCAAGACAACGGCGGATGGCGGCGGGAGGTCGCCATCCTGACGGACTGGAAACTCTGCAATCGCAACCTTAGGGAGGACGAAAATGCGAAAGCACCTTTTGACGACGACGGCGGCCATGCTGCTCGCCATGACCGGCGTGGCATTCGCCGACATGGACGCGGCAAAGAAATTCCTGGACACCGAGATCGGCGACCTGTCGACGCTCGACCGTGCGGCCCAGGAAGCCGAACTGCAGTGGTTCATCGATGCGGCAAAGCCGTTTGCCGGCATGGAGATCAAGGTCGTCTCCGAAACGCTGACCACGCATGAATATGAATCCAAGGTCCTGGCACCGGCTTTTGAGGCCATCACCGGCATCAAGGTCACGCATGACCTCATCGGCGAAGGCGACGTCGTCGAAAAGCTGCAGACCCAGATGCAGTCGGGCGAAAACATCTACGACGCCTACGTCAACGATTCGGACCTGATCGGCACCCATTGGCGCTACCAGCAGGCCCGTTCCCTGACCAAGTGGATGGCCAACGAAGGCAAGGACGTCACCAATCCCGGTCTCGACCTCGCCGACTTCATCGGCACCAAGTTCACCACGGCTCCGGATGGCGACCTCTATCAGCTGCCCGACCAGCAGTTCGCCAACCTCTACTGGTTCCGCTACGATTGGTTCAACGACGACAAGAACAAGGCGGACTTCAAGGCGAAGTATGGCTACGACCTCGGCGTTCCCGTCAACTGGTCTGCTTACGAAGACATCGCTGAGTTCTTCACCGGCCGCGAAATCGACGGCAAGAAGGTCTTCGGCCATATGGACTACGGCAAGAAGGACCCGTCGCTCGGCTGGCGCTTCACCGATGCCTGGCTCTCCATGGCCGGCAACGGCGACAAGGGTCTGCCAAACGGTCTGCCCGTCGACGAATGGGGCATCAAGGTCAACGAAAAGTCCCAGCCGGTCGGCTCATGTGTTGCCCGTGGTGGGGATACCAACGGCCCTGCCTCGGTCTATTCGATCCAGAAGTACCTCGACTGGTTGAAGGCCTATGCGCCGCCGGAAGCCCAGGGCATGACCTTCGGTGAGGCCGGTCCGGTGCCTGCCCAGGGCAATGTCGCCCAGCAGATGTTCACCTACACGGCCTTCACCGCCGACTTCGTCAAGGAAGGCCTGCCGGTCGTCAACGCCGACGGCACGCCAAAGTGGCGCTTCGCCCCCAGCCCGCATGGCGTCTACTGGAAGGACGGCATGAAGCTCGGCTATCAGGACGTCGGTTCCTGGACGCTGATGAAGTCCACCCCGGACGATCGCGCCAAGGCCGCCTGGCTCTACGCGCAGTTCGTCACCTCGAAGACCGTGGACCTGAAGAAGAGCCATGTCGGCCTCACTTTGACCCGCGAATCCTCGATCCAGGACAAGTCGTTTACCGAACGCGCACCGAAGCTTGGTGGTCTGATCGAGTTCTACCGTTCGCCGGCCCGCGTCCAGTGGTCGCCGACCGGAACGAACATCCCGGACTATCCGAAGCTGGCACAGCTGTGGTGGCAGGCGATCGGCGATGCATCCTCGGGTGCAAAGACCGCGCAGGAAGCCATGGATTCGCTTTGCGCCGAGCAGGAAAAGGTCCTGCAGCGTCTTGAGCGTGCAGGCGTCCAGGGTGACATCGGTCCGAAGCTCGCCGAAGAGCACGATCTCGAATACTGGAACAAGGATGCAGTCGCCAAGGGCAACCTGGCACCGCAGCTGAAGATCGAGAACGAAAAAGAAAAGCCGATCACCGTCAACTACGACGAACTGGTCAAGAGCTGGCAGAAGTAAACCGATCAGGGATCTGATCATTGACAACCGCCGGGGCGATATCTACGCCCCGGCTTCTTCACTTAAGGAGTTTGCGCCTGATGAGCGGTTATATTCTGGCCATTGACCAAGGAACGACCTCGACCCGCTCGATGATCTTCGATCACGAAATGCACATCGTGGGCGTTGCCCAGCAGGAGTTCACCCAGCATTTTCCCGATTCCGGCTGGGTCGAACATGATGCAGACGAGATCTGGCAGAGTGTGCTCGCAACGATCGAAAAGGCGCTATCAGCCGCCAAGATCGCCATCACCGATATCACCGCCATCGGCATTACCAACCAGCGCGAAACCGTCGTCGTCTGGGACCGCAAGACCGGCCAGCCGGTTCATCGCGCCATCGTCTGGCAGGACCGCCGCACCGCCCGCTTCTGCGACGAACTCAAACACAAGGGCCTGGAAGCGCTCTTCACCCACAAGACCGGCCTGCTGCTCGATCCCTATTTCTCCGGCACCAAACTCTCCTGGCTTCTGAAGAATGTCGACGGCCTTAAGACCCGCGCCGAAAACGGCGAGATCTGCTTCGGCACGGTCGACAGCTGGCTCATTTACAAACTGACTGGCGGCAAGGTTCATGCCACCGACGCCACCAACGCCTCGCGCACCCTGATCTACGACATCGGCGAAAACCGCTTCGATGACGAACTCCTCGCCATCCTTGAGATCCCGCGCGCCATGCTGCCGGAGGTGAAGGATTGCGCCGACGATTTCGGCATCACCGATAAGGCGATCCTCGGGGCGGAAATCCCGATCCTCGGTGTCGCCGGCGACCAGCAGGCCGCGGTCATCGGCAATGCCTGCTTCGAACCCGGCATGATGAAGTCCACCTATGGCACCGGCTGCTTCGCGCTTCTGAACACCGGCACCGACCGCGTCACCTCGTCGAACCGCCTCTTGAGCACCATCGCCTATCGCCTGAACGGCAAGACGACCTATGCGCTCGAAGGCTCGATTTTCATCGCTGGTGCCGCCGTGCAATGGCTCCGCGACCAGATGGGCTTCGTCAAGGTCGCCTCCGAAACCGATGCGCTCGCCAGCCAAGCAGACCCGAACCAGCGCGTCTATCTCGTGCCCGCCTTCACCGGCCTCGGCGCACCCTATTGGGATCCCGATGCCCGCGGCGCCATCTTCGGCCTCACCCGTGGCACCGGCCCCGCCGAATTTGCCCGCGCCGTCCTCGAAAGCGTCGCCTATCAGACGCATGATCTCCTGGAAGCAATGAAGAAGGACTGGACCGGAGCAAGCTCGCAGACGGTGCTCCGCGTCGACGGCGGCATGGTCGCTTCCGACTGGACCATGCAGCGCCTTGCCGACATCCTGGCCGCCCCGGTCGATCGTCCAGTCGTGCTCGAAACCACGGTTCTCGGCGCCGCCTGGCTCGCCGGCTCCCGTGCTGGTCTGTGGCCCGACCAGGCCGGTTTTGCCGCCACCTGGAAACGCGACCGCCGTTTCGAGCCGTCAATGGAAACGGGTGAACGAGAAGCCGCCATTGCCGGCTGGCAGGACAGCGTCTCCCGCTGCCTCACCACGCGCTGAGCCCCGGAAACACACTGGTCGTCAGAGCATGGCGACCAGCGTCTCCAGCCGGTCCGCATCCTTCGGCAGCTTGTCTTGCCGAAGCCGCGCGATGCGGGGAAACCGCATCGCAATCCCTGACTTGTGCCGTGTCGACCGTGCCAACCCCTCGAAGGCCACTTCGACCACGAAGCCATGCTCCGGTTCTGCCCTGAGGCTGCGAACCGGGCCGAAGCGCTCCACCGTGTTGTTGCGCACGAAGCGGTCGAGAACCTCCAGCTCCTCGTCGGTAAAGCCGAAATAGGCCTTGCCCACCGGCACCAGCACATCGCCTTCGCCCGGAATGGCCGTCCACACACCGAAGGTGAAATCGGAATAATAGCTCGATCGCTTGCCATGCCCGCGCTGCGCATACATCAGCACTGCATCGGCATTCATCGGGTCGCGCTTCCACTTGAACCAGGGCCCCTTGGCACGCCCCGCCTGATAGACGCTGTCATAGCGCTTCAGCATGACCCCTTCGATGACGGGATCGGGTGGGTCCGCTCGAAGCCTCTCCAATTCCTCCCAGGTCGAAAACGGCACCAGCGGCGACAGGTCAAAACGGTTTGGCGCCTGCTGCTCGATGAGCTTTGTCAGCCGGTCGCGTCGGTCGAGGAAACGGTCCGGGCGAACATCCTCGGCACCATCAAAGAGAATGTCATACGCCCGGATGAAGACGGGATACTCGTCCAGCATCTTCGCCGTCACGGTCTTGCGGTTCAATCGCTGCTGCAGATCGGAAAATGTCCGCGTCGGCGCATTCGTCCGCGCGGTCCCGCCGACCAGCAATTCGCCGTCGATGACCCCCTCGAACCGCGCCGCCTCGGTGATGTCAGGGAAGGCACCGGAGATATCATCGCCCGAGCGCGAATAGAGCCGGTTGCGTCCACCCGCACAGGACAGCTGCACGCGGATCCCGTCCCACTTCCATTCGGCGGCAAAATCTGCCGGGTCGAGCGTCGCGATGTCCCGGTCCTCGATCGGCGTTGACAGCATCACCGAATGAAAAATCGCCGGCGTCGCCAGAACAGGCTTTTCGGTGCGATCCTCCAGCCAGGCAAAGAGATCGAGATAGGGTGGCTTCAGCCCATGCCACAGGCTCTCGATTTCAGTCACGTCCTTGTTGCCGAAGATCGACAGTGCCTGCTTCGTCAGCCGCGCCGACACGCCGATCCTGAGGCCCCCCGTTACCAGCTTGATCAGCGCAAAGCGCTCCGACGTATCCAGCCGGTCGAGCAGGGCACGCATCAGCCCGCGTGTTTCGCTCCGCCCCAGCCGCTGCAACCGCTCGACGATCGCCGACAGCCGGTCATCCTCGTCCGACACGGCTTCGGTGAGCGATGGCTCCCATACCAGCGAAATCGTCTCGGCGAGATCCCCGACATAGTCATAGGAATATTGGAACAGCACCGGGTCCATGCGCTCCAGCACCAGCTCCTTGAGCAGCGCCGGCTTCACCCCCTTGATATCCAGCCCTTCGGTCAGTGCAGCCAGCGCATAACCCCGGTCCGGGTCTGGCGTCGCCTTGAAATAATCGACCAGCAGCGTCAGCTTGCCGTTGCGGCTCGGCGTCAGCACCAGGCGGTCGAGAAGATTGGCAAAGGCCTTCATGACCTCAATCCCCCTCGTCTTCGTAGCCGACAAGATGCAACGGTCTTGCGGCGATCCCGGCAAGCTCGCACCACCGCACCAGCGCTTCCTCGCGCCCATGCGTCACCCAGACCTCCTGCGGCCCGACTTCGCGGATGGTATCGAGCAGTTCGGGCCAATCGCAATGGTCTGAAATGACGAGCGGCAGTTCCACGCCCCGCTGCTTCGCCCGCTGTCGCACCATCATCCAGCCGGAAGCAAAGATGGGGAGAGGGTCGTCAAAACGCCGCGCCCAGCGATCGTTGAAGGCAGACGGCGGGCCGATCACAACGGCACCTTTGAAACTGCCCGACTTCTTGTCTTCAGTCGTCGCGGGTCGCAAATCGCCGAGATCGATCCCCTCGCTCTCGTAATAGTCGCAAAGCTTGGCAAGCGACCCGTGGATGTAGATCGGTTGGTCATAGCCCCCGCGCCGGATCAGCGAAATCACCCGCTGCGCCTTGCCCAGCGCATAGGCGCCAATCAGATGGCTGCGCTCGGGAAACTGCCGAAGCGAGGTCAGAAGCTTCTCGATTTCGCCGGCCGGTGGCGGGTGGTGAAAGACCGGCAGTCCAAAGGTCGCCTCGGTGATGAACACATCGCAGGGCACGGGCTCGAAGCTCGCACATGTCGGATCGACGCCGCGCTTGTAGTCGCCGGAAACGACGATGCGTGTCCCCTCAGCCTCGATCTCGATCTGTGCCGAACCCAGCACGTGGCCGGCCGGATGAAACCGCACGGAAACCCCGTTGACCTTGACCGTCTCGCCCAAGCCGGCCGCTTGCGAAGACCCGGCAAAATCCGCGCCGTAGCGGATCGCCATGATGTCGAGCGTCTGGCGCGTCGCCAGCACATGGGCGTGGCCCGCGCGCGCATGGTCGGAATGGCCATGGGTGATCAGCGCCCGCCCGACCGGACGAACCGGATCAACGTAAAAGTCGCCAAGCGGGCAATAGAGCCCGCCCTGTGTCGGATGAAGAAGAAGGTCCGGCTTGATCATCTGGCAAACATAGGGCGGCCGCAGGCAGACGGCCAGCCGCTCAGGCGGCGAAGCGCGAGACGGCGTAGTAGCCGGCAGCAGCGGCCGTTGCCGTGAGCACTGCACCCCAGGCCATGTCGACGAGACTGACCGAGAGCGACCAGCCTTTCAGCGTTGCCAGGTTCGTCATGTCATAGGTTCCATAGGCGAGCAGCCCGAGGATCGCCCCGTTTAGCAGTGCTGTCAGCACGCTGTTCGCGGTCACGGCCGGCATGACAGCGAAATAGACGATGCCGATGACATAGAAGAGGTAGAAGATCCCGGCCGCCGCGAAGTTCGGTGTCGCCAGCAGCAATTCGCCGATATTCTGCCGATAAAAACCGATCGCCACGCGGGTCAGCCAGACAAAGTCGAGGGCAAAGAAGACAACGGCTGTCGACACATAGGCGATCAGATAGGTCATGCGTCGTCTCCATAGGCGGGCGACGAGCCCGCCGGCCTTAGATTCCCAGGACGGGCTGCACGAGCCTGACGATCAGGCTCTTGAACTTCAATGGGGCGTCGGTCACCGCCAGACAGATGCAATCCTCGTCCGGTGTCGCGACCGGCTGGTGCGTCAGTGTCTCGTCCGCTTCTTCGAGGTCGCCGCGCCGAAAGATTGTCGTGCCATCCGTGAACGCGCCCTTGAGGACGAGAGTCAGCTCGCGTCCACCATGCGAATGTTCAGGCACGGGTTTGCCCGCCGGGATCTTCAAAAGCCGAACCTGACTTTCCGTGTCACCGGTCTTGATCGGAATGTGGTAGGCGCCGCGCCCGAGTGCCCGCCATTTCAAACCGTCGACGTCGGAGCCGAGATAGGACCGCAGAGGTTCCGGAAGCACCGTATGGCCCGACACAGCCTTGGCGGCCGGCGCCTTCGGCTCCGGCTTGTCCTTCTTTGCCGCCAGTGTGGCTTTCATCGCCTGCCAGCTGTCCACCACATCGGGTGCCGGCTCGATTTCAACCGCTTCCAGCATTTCGCCGCCGGCATGCTCCATGAAGGACAAACGGTCGCGACAGCTAGGGCACAGCGCCAGATGCGTGGCAATGGCGATACTCCAGCCCTCTGCCAACGTCCCGCTGGCATAGTCGAGCAGCAGTTCGTCGCTGACATGATGGTGAACCTGAGCGGTCATGCGCGCTCCTCCAGGGCTGCACGCAGTTTGGCGAAAGCCAGGCGGATGCGGGATTTGACGGTACCCATCGGCAGGCCGAGTTCGGCAGCGATGGCACTATGGGAGGCTTCTTTGTAAAATGACATCTTGAGGAGTTCGAGCTGTTCGGGAGGTAGGGTTTCCATGGCGCGCCGAAGCCGATCGGCCTCCTGGCGTCCTTCGAATTCGACATCTGCGGGTGGCACGTCATCCGGGACGAAAGCCGGGTCCGACGGATCGAACACCGGGCGTTTTGCGCGACGGAACGCGTCGATGCGTTGATTACGCGCGATCGTGAATATCCAGCTGGATACATTTCCGCGCGCCGGATCAAACTGCGCCGCCTTGTTCCAGACGGCAAGCATGGTCTCCTGCATCAGTTCTTCGGCGGTCTGCCCGTCACGTGCGAGTTTCGCCATATATGCGCGCACCTTGGGTCCATAATGCTTGAATATCGCCTCGAAGGCCTCGACGTTGCGGTCACGCCCTACCGAGGCCAGGAGTTGCGCAAAATTCTGCGGCTCTAATTCATCAACCGATCCGGTCATCGAAACGCTATTTATCCCTCGTTGGGTCGCCGCCACGACTGTTTGCCGCGCTGCTCGCCCGAGATGACTGTGGCACGCATCGGCCCGTATGGGAATCATGTTGATCATGCAGCCCACTACGCCATGACGCCAAAAACGGATCACGTGGCACGAATTTATGCAGCTTTGTCGATCCACTCGCAAAAGCCTTGCGTAAACAGATGCAAAACAGCTTATTTGCAATGAGGAAATGGGTGCTCGATGGATATTGGTGTCACGAAAGCCGCTTTCGGCGGGAAGCGCAGAATTGCGGTCGTTGGTTCCGGTATCTCGGGCCTATCCTGCGCCTGGCTCCTGTCCCGCAGCGCCGAGGTCGTGCTTTATGAGACCGAAGGTCGCCCGGGCGGGCATTCCAACACGGTCATGGCCCCGGGCCGCGTCAAGGACACACCTGTGGATACCGGCTTCATTGTCTATAATGATCGCAACTATCCCAATCTCGTAAAGCTGTTCGACCATCTCGACGTGCCGACGCTGGCATCCGACATGTCCTTCGCCGCCTCGCTTGGTGACGGTACCTTCGAGTATTCCGGCTCCGGCCTAAGCGGCCTGCTCGGCCAGAAGACCAATCTTCTGAGACCCCGCTTCTGGCGGATGGTGAAGGACATTCTGCGCTTCTATCGCGAAGCACCCGCACTGCTTGAGCGTCCGGAACTCGATGGCGTCTCGCTGGGAGACTATCTCGCCTCCGCCGGCTATGCCGCGTCCTTTGTGGAAGACCATCTGCTGCCGATGGGTGCGGCGATCTGGTCGACGACGGCGTCCGAGATGCGGCTTTACCCGCTCCACGCCTTCATCCGCTTCTTCGTCAACCATGGTCTGCTGACACTCACCGATCGTCCGCGTTGGCGCACGGTGAAAGGCGGCAGCCGCGAATATGTCGCCCGCATTCTGGCCGATTTCCGCGGCACTGTCCGCCTGTCGACGGCCGTCGCCCATATCCGTCGTCTGCCCGTCGGCGTCGAAGTGATCGACATTCACGGCCATGCCGAAACCTTCGACGACGTGGTCCTGGCGACGCATGCCAACCAGAGCCTCGACCTTTTGCAGGATGCCGATCCCCGCGAGCGCACACTGCTCGAAGCCTTCCAGTACACGCCGAATGTCGCAGTCCTGCATTCCGATGAAACCCTGATGCCGAAGCGCAAATCCGTCTGGTCGAGCTGGAACTATGTGGCCGGCCGTCGTGATGGCGCCGGTGAAATGCTCTGCGTCACCTATTGGATGAACAAGCTGCAGTCGCTCGATCCGGAGACGCCGTTGTTCGTGACGCTCAATCCGTGCCGCCCGATCGACCCGGCCAAGGTCATCCAGACCTTCAACTACGAGCACCCCCTCTTCGACGCAGCAGCCATCCGGGCACAGCGGCAGATCTGGCAGTTGCAAGGCCATCGCAACACCTGGTATTGCGGCGCCTATTTCGGCAGCGGCTTCCACGAGGACGGCCTGCAATCCGGTCTTGCGGTCGCAGAGGCGCTCGGCGGTGTCCGTCGCCCCTGGTCTGTTGAAAATGAATCGGGACGCATCGTCATCACGCGCCAGCTTGAGGCGGCGGAATGAACCTTCAGTCCGCCATTTTTGCCGGCCATGTCGTGCATGCCCGCAGCCGGCCCAAACCGCACAAGCTGCGCTACAGCGTCTTTTCGCTGCTGATCGACCTCGACGAAATCGCCGACCTTGATCGCACGCTCCGCTTCTTCGGTCATAACCGTCGCGCGCTTTACGCCGTCTATGACGCGGATCATGGCGATGGTCATGTCGGCCAGTTGCGGCAATGGGTTGAAGGCCGGCTTGAGGCCGCAGGCCTCGATGCGCGCGGATCGAAAATCCGCATGCTCTGCTATCCGCGCATCTTCGGCTACGTCTTCAATCCGCTGACCGTCTATTTCTGCCACCATCGGGACGGGGCCCTGCAGGCGGTGCTCTACGAGGTCTGCAACACCTTCAACGAACGCCACACCTATGTGATCCCGGTCGAGGACGGTCGTGAGGTGCTGAGGCATCAGTGTGCCAAGGAGATGTATGTCTCTCCCTTCCTGCCGATGAACTGCGTCTATGATTTCCGCATCAATCCGCCGGGCGAAAAGGTCGGCGTGCATATCGGAGAAAGCGATGCGGAAGGCCCAATTTTGGTAGCGCTATTTTCCGGCAAACGAGTCCCCTTGTCGGATGGAAGCTTATTGCGCATGCTGGTGACCTATCCTTTGATGACCCTGAAAGTGATGGGGGGAATTCATTGGGAAGCGCTGCGGCTCTGGCTGAAGGGAGTTCCGGTTCATCGCCACGCACCTGCAGCCAAGCCGATCGCCTCGACGATCGTTCTGCAGAATGGGATGAACAAGCAATGAGTCATGCTGAGCAAGAAATGCCGTCTGTTGCTGCCTCCTTGCCTTTCTGGCAGCGGGTCCTGTGTCGTTGGGCCGATCGTGTTTCCGTCGGTCGGTTAACCTTGGAATTCGAAGGATACGGGGAGCATGTGGCCATCGGCCGGCGTCCCGGCCCCAAGGCCACGCTCTGCGTGCGCAATGCAAAACCCGTCCTGCGCATCCTGACGGGCGGCACGCTTGGCTTTGCCCAAGCCTTCATTGATGGTGATCTGGACAGTCCGGATATCGGCGCCGTGGCAGAGCTCGCTCTGGCCAACGAAGCCGAGTTCGGCAAGATCCTGTCCTCCTCGATCATCTTCGAGACCCTGGCGCGCCTGCGTCACAGACTGCGCCGCAATTCCAAGAAAGGTAGCCGGCGAAATATCGCTTTCCATTATGACCTGGGCAATGCCTTCTACAGCCAGTGGCTCGACCGGACGATGACCTATTCCTCAGCGCTCTACGAGGCGCCGGGGCAATCCCTCGCCGAGGCGCAGGAGGCCAAATATGCGCGCATCGTGTGGGAACTGGGTATCGGTCCCGACGATCATGTGCTGGAGATCGGCTGCGGCTGGGGCGGTTTTGCCGAGCACGCCATCCGCGCCACCGGATGCCGTGTCACCGGGCTCACCCTCTCGGTCGAGCAGGCGAAGTTCGCCCGTGAAAGGCTGGAAAAGGCGGGGCTTGCCGACCGGGTCGATATCCGGCTTGAAGATTACCGCGATTGCCAGGGCCAATTCGACAAGATCGTCTCGATCGAGATGTTCGAAGCCGTGGGCGAAGAGAACTGGCCGGTCTATTTCAAGGCCGTGCAGGAGCGTCTCGTCCCCGGCGGCAAGGCCATGGTGCAGACGATCACCATCGACGAAAGCCGATTCGAGCAATATCGCCGCAGCGCCGATTTCATCCAGACCTATATCTTCCCGGGCGGCATGCTGCCGTCTGTGACGATCTTCGAGCGCGATGCGACCCGTGCTGGGCTGCAGATCGGCGACCGCTTCCGGTTCGGCCGGGATTATGATCGCACGCTGATCGCCTGGGACAATGCCTTTACGCACAACTGGTCGACAATCGAGCCGCTCGGTTTCGACCGCCGCTTCTACCGCATGTGGCGGCTCTATCTGCATTATTGTGCGGTGGGCTTCCGCGTCGGGCGTATTGATGTGGTGCAGTTCAGGCTGGACAAGCCAGCCTGAGCCTGAGCCCAGGGGCGGGCCCTGCTGCCCGCCATCGCACCATCAGGACCGCAGCATCTTGCGCGTCAGCGCAAAGCGAAGCTTATGCGGCAACGCGTGAAGCAGGCGGATTGCAAGCGCCATCTTCCAGGGGAAGATGATCTCGAACTTGCCTCTGGCCAGACCCTTGGCAATAATGTCGGCTGCCTCTTCCGAGGAGACGAGGAAGGGCATCGGAAAGTCGTTCTTTTCGGTGAGGGGCGTGGCGACGAAGCCGGGATTGATGATCGTGATCTTCACCCCCTTCGCCGCGAGATCGGGATAAAGCGCCTCGCACATGCTGTTGAGTGCCGCCTTGGTCGCGCCATAGCTCGCCGCCCCCGGCAGCCCCACATACGCGGTGACCGACGCGACCACGGCGATGTGACCGGCCTTGCGTGCGGTCATCGCAGGCATCACCGCCTCAAGGCAATTGGCGGTCCCCATGACATTGAGGTCGAACATCTGCCGCGTGCGCTCGCTGCTGAAATCGGCGGCGTAGTCGCGTGTATAGGAACCGGCGGCAAAGACGGCGAGATCGATCGGTCCCATCGCCGTCGCCACGTCGCTGGCCACCCGATGAACCGCCTCACGATCGGTGACGTCGAGCGGAAAGGCCATGATCCGGCCGGGAAATTCGGCGGCAAGGCTTGCCAGCGAATCAGCGCTGCGGGCGCTGACGGCGACGTTGTAGCCGTCGTCCACCAGCCGTTTGGTAAGCGCGCGGCCAATGCCGGAGCTGGAGCCGGTAATCCAGGCACATTTGGTCATCACATCCTCTTGCTTTGTGTCATGACCAATACGCCCGGCAGGCATTGCCGGTTTAACCGGCCCAGCCGCCGATCAGATCGAGGCCGCTTTTTAGAAGCGATTCGGCCTCCAAATGGCTCTTGGCTTCGACATAACACCGCATCTCCGGCGCATTGCCGGAGGGTCTGAAGTGAATGACCCGACCATCGTCGAGTGTGACGCGCAGCCCGTCGATGTCACTCACCGCGGCCACAGTCCCGATCGGCGCGAGGAAGGCGGTGAGGTTGTCGCGCGACTGACGGATATACGCCATCAGGCTGGTGCTACGCTCGGTCGCAAAGGCTTCCACGCGGTCGCTGAGCGCAATGGGCAAACTGAAGGCCTTGGTCAGGCTCGACAGGGAGTGGCCGCTTTGTGCGGCGACACCCAAGACGGCCAGCGCAGGCAGGAAGCTGTCACGTGTCGGCAGGGCCTTCAACACTGTGCCCTCCAGAGTAAAGTCCGTTCCCAGCATCAACCCGCCATTCGCCTCGAAGCCGAGCACACGCGCCCGGCCTTCGCCCAATGCGCCGTCCATCGCGGCAATCACATAAGGTGAGCCGACACGGGTGCGGATCACGGAGAAACTGCCGTCCTGTTCCAGGCCGGAATTCGAGGTGACCGGCGTGGCGATCACGCTTGCCTTGAGGAAGCGGGCTGCAATCAGGCCAAGCAGATCCCCGCGCAGCGGCAGCCCATGTTCGTCGGCAACCAGCGGCCGGTCGCCGTCGCCATCGGTGGAGATGATCGCATCGAGCGCCAGTTCATCGCTCCAACGCGCAAGCTGCGTCACCGTCTCAAGCGACACAGCCTCGGTATCGACAGGGATGAAAACCTCGGAGCGTCCGAGCGGAAAAACCGTTGCCCCGTAATGCTGGAAGACCGTGACCAGCATGTCGCGTGCGACCGTGCTGTGCTGGTAAATGCCGATGCGCTTGCCCGTGAGGCATGTCTTGGGCAGGATGTGAAAATTCCGCTCCAGGAAAAGAGTGCTGGCTTGGGCTTCGTGGTTCTCGCCTGCGCCGCTGTCGACCCGGTTCGCCTCGGGATCGTCGGCCAGTTCCGCCGCGATCCGTGTGATCGCCTGCTCGTCCTGCTTATTGATCTCGCCGTCCGGCCGGTAAAACTTGATGCCGTTTCGGTCTGCGGGAATGTGCGACCCGGTCACCATGATACCGGCAGCGCCGATCGAAGCCCCGTAAAGGGCCAGTGCCGGCGTTGCGATGGTCCCGCAATCGATCGGTTCCAGGCCGGCGCGGCGCAGAGCCGCCATGATCGTCGCAGCGATTTCGGGGCTGGACTGGCGGAAGTCGCGGGCCACCACGACCGGTGATCCGGGCTTGGCCAGATCCTGTTCGAGAAGATGGCGGGCAAAGGCGGTGGAATAGAGGGCCGAGACGGCGCCCACCAGATCCGAGGACAGACCCCTGAGGCCGCTGGTGCCGAATTTTGCCGTCATGCCGGATCTCCATCCTTCGTTCCGTCGGGAGCCCTTTATAGGGGCCGACCGGCCGCGCCAGCAAGCGCTATGCAACAAGAGGAGGGAGGAAGCCGGAAAGGTTGCTGCCGCACAGGCAGAAATGAAAAGAGCCTGGCGCGGGAGGAGGTGCGCCAGGCTCTTAAACTCGATCGGCAATTGGGAGGAGGAGGAGTATTGCCGATCCTACCGAGCGGCACTGGGAGGAGGAGTGCGCCGCTTCGATGATTTTGTTATATTTATATCGCTTCGGAATGCCAAGCATCGTTGTTGCAACGCAGCAGTGCGCAAGACGCATGGCTCAAAGCCGTCTCGATTCGCGTTGCGCGCTCATATGCCAAAAATCCCTTTCGTCTCTTTCGAGTTGACCATTTCGGCGGCCAAGTGAACCTTCGTTTGGCTCCTCCGCGCCATTTTCTGGCTGTTTTGGCCGGGTCAGCATGCAATGGAGGCATGGCTACCTCTGCCAAAGCCGGCTCACACAACCGCAGTGGCCATCCTCGGGAGTGGGGGCCAAACCCCGCTCCGGGATGGCACCGCCTGCCGCTTTCGGATATAGCGGGCGGGAAGAACGAATGTCTGGAGACTTGTATGGCGACGATCCGCTCCCACGAAGGCGACATCTCTGCGGCGGACGCGGCCCGCTATACCGGCGCGATCGCGATCGACACGGAAACGCTGGGTCTGGTGCCCCGTCGCGACCGCCTGTGCGTGGTGCAATTGTCCCCCGGTGACGGCTCTGCGGATGTTATCCGGATTGCGGCAGGACAGACGACGGCGCCGAACCTCGTTGCCCTCCTCGCCGATCCGGCCCGCCAGAAGATCTTCCATTACGGCCGCTTCGATATCGCCGTGCTGTTTCACACCTTCGGTGTCACCACGGCCTCGGTCTTCTGCACCAAGATCGCCTCGCGCCTCTGCCGCACCTATACGGACCGCCACGGCCTGAAGGACAACCTCAAGGAAATGCTTGAGGTCGATATCTCCAAGGCGCAGCAGTCGTCGGATTGGGCAGCCCACAAACTCAGCCAGGCCCAACTCGAATATGCGGCGTCCGACGTGCTGTACCTGCACGCCCTGCGTGACAAGCTGACCGAACGTTTGGTGCGCGATGGTCGGATCGACCATGCCAAGGCCTGCTTCGAGTTCCTGCCAACCCGTGCCAAGCTCGATCTGCTCGGCTGGGAAGAGACGGACATTTTCGCACACAGCTGAGCCGCAAACGCCGTGTCAGGCTTTGCGCGTGATGCCAACACGCGCCATGACATCCCTTGGAATGTCATATTGCCGGATCATCGCGGCCTGATTGCGCATGCCGCACAATTCCCGCTGAACCGAAAGCGCAAAGACCGCTTGTGCAGCCTCGTCGAGGGCCGCTGACAGGGCCTCGACACTCTTGCCCCTCGCCTCGATGCATCGCAGCAGCGCCACTTCGACTTTCCGCCCGGCGCGTCCCAGCGCATCCGCCATCTCGCCGGCAAGCTCCTGGTCCAGGGCCGACAGCACATCACCGGAACTCGATGCAAGGAGGGAAGAAGGGGGACGGACGCTCATGGTCTAGCTGTTCTTGTAGACGATAATTGACATGCAATGAAACGTTTGTGCCAAGCTTTCATTAACCCACACTTTGCATCATCACCGCAGTGAAATCGGCAACGGTATCCCGTGTTTCAAGGGGTCTCGTCAGAGCAAAGCGTAGAAATCAGCGACCATGACGGAAGCAGCCCATAGCCTTCTCGACAGCCTGTCCCGCTCGACCATCACGTATGATACGGACCAAGCGGACACCAGTGACAACAATCTGCATGATGACGCGTCAGGACCGAACTATGCGCCGGCCACTTGGCTCGACGCCCTGATGGTCGATGAGCGAAGCCGCCCCGACCAGCCGCTCGGCAAGCGCATCCCGGCACCCTCCGACGAGGCCGGCATCTACCCGATGTTTCTCCGACTGATCGACTGACCCATCAGGGCGATGGGGTCGCAGCACTGGCCCTGGCCCTGATCTCGTCGAAGGTCCAGGCCTTGAGCAGGGTGCCATTTTCCCAGACCGGCTCAATCAGGTTCGTTCGCCGGCCGAGATCCGCAAGCGGGATCGCAACGACATCCGCGCCGTCCGCAATCGCGGCCACGCGCCCGGTCATCGCGGGCTTCTCCTGCGGATTGGTTGACCGCCGGCCGATATCCCGCCATTCGCCGCTAGCATTTTGCACGGCGCTTTGCCGCATGGTGAAGGACAGCGTATCGCGGTTGATCTTGTGCAGCAGGCCCGACCCCATGCCGAACGAAATGTTCTCCGCTGAAAAGCCCATGCCCTCCAGCCGCCCCAGGATCATCTGGATATCCTGGATCGACACGCCATCGGACTGGATCACCCGCACATTGGCGTCCAGCACCTTGAAACCCTTGCCGTTCAGCCGCGTCCCATAAGCGTAGGCAAGCTGTGCGACCACCTGCACCGGCGTGTCGATCGGATCACCACTGTCGGGACGCACCACCAAAGTGGCGCCTGCAGCCCTGACCTTGGTCTGCAGCTTCTTGCCCCAGATTTCGGTCACCGCATTGTGCAGGTCATAGCTGTCGGAGACGACGGAATAAGCGCCGAAGGCGCTGAACTTGTCGATCAGATGGGAATAGGCCTCGATTTCCCGATCCTGGCCCCAGGCCGTGATCGTGCCGTGTTCAGCGGCAGGAATGGAGGAGGCCGGCATGGCCGCCCCATAGGAGCGCCTGGCCTGCAGGATGCCGGGCAACGAATCGGAGCTGTGGAAATGCACGAGATGCGCCGCCCCACCGAGCGCCGACTGCTCGAGGCTTGAAGTGCTGCGGCAGCCATAGTCGCTGATCCGGCTCGGCTGCAGGCCATGCGGATCGTCAGTGGTCCGTTCCAGGAAGGGCAGGATCGCCATGCGCAGCCGCCAGGCCGTCGTCGCCACCGTCGAGGGATACCAGACGGCGCGCAACAGTGCGGTCTCCACATGCGAGGTCAGCCAGGGAAGGGCAGGGTCGGTATTGACCACCTGCACCACCGGGACGCCGCGGCGCAGCGCCATGCCTTCCGGAACCGCTTCGATCCTGAGCGGCAGGAAGCCTCCATGTGCCTCGACGATATGCGACCAGCCGGCTTTGTCGAATGGTTGGCCATGGGCTGCGGCCACCTCTTCGGCTTCCGTTACGTCCGCCCGGGAAACGGGTTTCGACAGATAGTCCTTGAGAAACATCTGCAGGCCGAAAAACATCACTTCAGGCCTGAAAGAACCACCCCGGGTTGTCACGAAGGCACTGACGGCGCGCGTGTCTGCGGGATACTGCAGATAGGTCCCGAGTTTATAGCTGTCCGTGTTCAGGATGAGATTGAATGTCATGCTGGCGCCCATCAAAAGTTTGCGCGGCGCGAAGCCGCCGGTCGGCAGGGTGCCAGTCCAGGTATGCGCGAGGCTTGAGCCTCAGAGGTTGTTTTCCGGTAAATTTGCTTTTTGTTAACCATGTTTTGCGACACTGGCCGCTGCAAGCAGACAGATGCGCCGCCGTGCATGGTTCTTTCCCCGCTGACGGGTGTCAGCAAACTGCGGAAAACCTGGGTTGCGACTGGCACTCTGAACGCAAGAGGTCGCCATGCTCGGTCCCGTCAGCGCCCAGACGAACCTGTATCAGCCAGTCCAGGACAGCCGTGTTCCGGCTGAATCCCCGAGCCCGGAGCGGATGTCCGCTTCGGTGGCTGCCGAGCCCTATTCCACGAGCGCGGCCACGGCAATTGCCGGCAATCTCAACATGATGCTGTTGAGCGCGCCTGAGCGCATGTCGCAGAACCTCGTTGTACTGACGGAAGTGCTCTCCACCGTACTGAAGATGAAGCAGGAACCGGGCGAGCAACTGACGGCCTTCGCTGCGCGCCTGATCGAGGCCATCGCCACATTGCCTCCTGCAGAACTGCAAAAGCTCAGGGTGATGCTGTCCGATGCCTTTGCCGGCTTGCAATTGCGCACGCTGCTGCAGGCGCTGCGCAATCCGCAAGGGCCGGAAGCCGCGACACTCGCCATCTATCTGGAACTCTACCGACAGAAGGATCGTGATCCGGGTGCCCGGGCCGTGATTTCCTCATATCGCCAGAACGACGAGACGGTGCTGACCCAGATGGTCCGCGATCCCCGCAGCGCAACCGCCCAGCCGCAGCCGTCCTCCCCGTCGCCGTCACGGCAGACTGCACCCCTATCGTCGCCTCCGGCATCGCCATCAGGCACCGCTCCGCGAGACACTGTCTCGGGCTTGCCCCCGGCTGCGGGTGAAGATGCCGACATGGTCTATCGCCCCACCCCAGCGCTGAACAGCGCTAAAACCGCAGGTCAGACCGAGGGATCAAATTTACAGGTCTTGCGCCAGATGCGCGATCGCATTGCGGCAGCGGCCGACCCCGTGCCAATATCGGTTATGGATCCTCCAGATTTGGCAGTCCCGCAGAGGGCTGCTGCTGAAACGGACGCAACAGCAAAGGCCGATCGGCTCCCTTCGCCGTCGACGCCATCAATGGAAAAGGACTCCCCAACGTTCCTCTCGCAGGCGGACTCGCAAGACACCGAATCGCCCCCCGTCTCGAACACCCCGCCATCAACGCCACGCACTCCGTCCCTGCCGGCCCATCTTCTGGAAGAGGTTGCCGAAACCGAACTGATCAGAACGCTGCTCGCACTTTACGCCGCCGACGAGGCACCCGATGTCGTCGACGCTGCCCTTGACGCTCTGATGCCGCGCGAGGCAGACGAGATGGAAGCAAAGTCACCATTGCCGTTAGCTGCGGCCCAGGCGGACGACGAGATCGACGACCTCGGTGCACCCTCCCTGCAGCGTCCCGTCCATTTGGAGGAGCGGCTCGCCTTAGCAAGGTCAACTCCCGTATCCGGCCAACAGGAGGTGGCCCGGACGGGCGTCGCCATCGAGGGCCTGCCTTTGGCCTTCGTCAACTACGTCATCGAAAGCGAAGACGAAATGGACGACGCGAGCAAGGCCCGCAAACACGGGCAGGAAGACGAACAATCCGGCGAGGCGGAAGACGAGGCGCGTGAGCCGGGCGAAGGCGCATCCGAAAATCCCGAAGAAGACGACGTCGAGCCCTCGGCCACGACCATCGAAATGGCCGATGGCGAAGACCGCTTGGATCTCGGCTTGGCCGCGCCACGGCTCGATGCCGGCGAGCTCCCTCTGCCCCTGCCATCTCCTGACGAAGACCCGGCCCAGGCTCTCTATCTGCGCCTGTCAGATTTCGCCTGAACCGTCAGCCTTTCGACCAACAAAAAACCCGCCAGGATCGCTCCCGGCGGGTTCTTCAATTCAGCCAACAGCGAGGATTAGTCGTTGTTGCGGTTCTTGAGCGCTGCGCCCAGGATGTCGCCGAGCGACGCGCCAGAGTCGGACGAACCGAACTGAGCGACGGCTTCCTTCTCTTCTGCGATCTCGAGAGCCTTGATCGACAGCATGACCTTGCGGTCCTTCTTGGAGAAGTTGGTGACGCGGGCGTCGACAACCTGACCGACCGAGAAACGCTCCGGACGCTGATCGTCACGATCGCGGGCCAGGTCGTTGCGGCGGATGAAGGACGTGATGTCCTCGTGGTTGACCAGCTTCACTTCGATGCCGCCATCGTTGATCGCGATGACTTCGCACGAAACGACAGCATTCTTGCGCAGGTCGCCTGAAGCAGCGGCGTCGCCGACCGCATCCTTGCCGAGCTGCTTGATGCCGAGCGAGATGCGTTCCTTCTCGACGTCGACGTCGAGAACGACAGCCTTGACCACGTCACCCTTGTTGAACTCCTCGATGACCTGTTCGCCCGGACGGTTCCAGTCGAGGTCGGAGAGGTGAACCATGCCGTCAACGTCGCCTTCGAGGCCGATGAACAGGCCGAATTCGGTCTTGTTCTTGACTTCGCCTTCGACTTCAGTGCCGGCCGGGTGGCTGAAGGCAAATGCCTGCCACGGGTTCTCGAGGGTCTGCTTGAGACCGAGCGAGATACGGCGCTTCGACGGATCGACTTCGAGAACGACGACGTCGACGTCCTGCGTGGTCGAAAGGATCTTGCCGGGATGAACGTTCTTCTTCGTCCAGGACATTTCCGAGATGTGGATCAGGCCTTCGATGCCCGGCTCCAGCTCGACGAATGCACCGTAGTCGGTGATGTTCGTGACGGTACCGGAGATCTTCTTGCCAACCGGGTACTTGGCAGCGATGCCATCCCACGGATCCGACTCGAGCTGCTTCATGCCGAGCGAGATGCGGTGGGTTTCCTGGTTGATACGGATGATCTGAACCTTGACCGACTGGCCAATGGACAGGATTTCCGAAGGATGGTTGACGCGGCGCCATGCCATGTCGGTGACGTGCAGCAGGCCGTCGATGCCGCCGAGGTCAACGAACGCACCGTAATCGGTGATGTTCTTGACGACGCCGTCAACAACCTGGCCTTCTTCGAGGTTCTGAACGATTTCAGAACGCTGCTCGGCGCGGGACTCTTCGAGAACCGTACGACGCGATACAACGATGTTGCCGCGACGCTTGTCCATCTTGAGGATTTCGAAGGGCTGCGGGTTGTGCATCAGCGGGGTGACGTCGCGGATCGGACGGATGTCCACCTGCGAACGCGGAAGGAAGGCAACGGCGCCGTCGAGGTCAACCGTGAAGCCGCCCTTGACCTGATTGAAGATGACGCCTTCAACGCGCTCGCCAGCTTCGAACTTGGCTTCCAGCTTGATCCAGCTTTCTTCGCGGCGAGCCTTTTCGCGCGACAGAACAGCTTCGCCGAGAGCATTCTCGATGCGCTCGACATAGACTTCGACTTCGTCGCCGACCTTGAGCGTGCCGTCCTTGGCGCGTGCACCGAATTCCTTCAGCGCGATGCGGCCTTCGACCTTGAGGCCGACGTCAACGATTGCGACGTCCTTTTCGATGGCGGTGATGATGCCCTTGGCAACATAGCCTTCGGCCAGGTCGGTCTTGGCAAAGGATTCCTCGAGGAGGGCAGCAAAGTCCTCGCGCGATGGGGTAGAAACAGACATGAAATCTCCTAGTCGCATCCATTGGGATGCGGATTGCGCCGGTGGTTCGTGTTGGTCGGGACCAAATCCTCCATCCGCTCTCTTTGGAGAGCTGTCCGGCGCGGGGACGGGGACTTGGCCAACTGAAACGGAGAACGGTTTGGCCGGTTCCGGATCAGCGCAGTTTAGTCAGGGCAGCATCGATCAAGATCTTCGCCGCCGAGAATGCGGCCTCTATACTCATTTCGGACGTGTCTAGCAAGTGCGCGTCGTCAGCCGGTTTCAAAGGGCTGTCGGCCCGGCCCATGTCGCGCTCGTCCCGCATCTTCACATCGGTGAAAATCGCCTCGAAATCGGCAGCGAGACCCTTGGCTATGATCTCATCGTAACGTCGCTTCGCCCGCACTTCCGGAGATGCGGTGACATAGAGCTTCACCGGGGCTTGCGGGCACACGACCGTGCCGATGTCGCGCCCGTCGAGCACGGTGCCGGGCAGGCGGGTCGAAAACGCCCGCTGTGCCTCGACCAGCGCCCGGCGCACCGCCGGCATCACGGCGATCTTCGAGGCCGCCTCGCCGATCTCGTGGGCCGAGAGCACGTCACGGTCCAGCCCGCCAAGATCGAGATTGCGCGCAACCGTCTCGGCCACTGCCTCGTCATCGAGCGGCAACCCGGCGTCGATCAGCGCCTTGGCAGTTGCCCGATAGGTGAGCCCGGTATCGAGGTGGTGGAAACCATAGGTCTCGGCGATCCTGCGCGACAAAGTCCCCTTGCCGGCGGCTGCCGGCCCGTCGATAGCGATGATCATACCGGTCCTCTCGATCCACATGTCCGTCAGATGCCTGATACAAAGCTTGGTCCCGCTTGCCAAGCGAAGCGGCGGAAAGCAGCGCCAATCAGCGCATCCTGTCCGGCACGCGGCACCCGCAATAGCACGTTCGACCGGCCGATCCCCAGCGCGCTTGTCTTTCACCCGCAGATTGCCTTTGACAGACGCAGTGCCAGCGATTAAGGGGACCGACTACAGTTTGGCCGGCCTCGTGCCGGGCGCTTGGCGCATGCCCCTATTCTTCACGACTTCATGAGGCTTTGACAGTGGCGAAGGCAGAACTTGGAACGAAACGCACTTGCCCCGACACCGGCAAGAAATTCTACGACCTGAACAAGGACCCGATCGTGTCGCCGTACACGGGCAAGTCCTGGCCGCTTTCCTATTTCGAGGAAACCTCGGTTGCAGCCATCATGGAGAAGGCTGAGGAAGAGGAAGTCGCCGAAGTCGATACCGAGAACACGGATGTCGAACTCGTCTCGCTCGAAGATGCAGACGAGGCCGCCGGCGACGACATTCCCGACATGGGCGACGACGACGTCGAGATCGACGGCGATGACGACGACACCTTCCTCGAAGCCGACGAAGACGATGACGACGACGACATGACCGGCTTGATCGGCGTGCCCGGCGACGACGACGAAGTCTGATATTTCAAGGATTTCGAGCCCGGGCCTAAAAAAATGCCCGGGCTTTCATTTTTCGGCTTGCCATCTCCGACTACCGGAAGTATCAAGCCGCCACCCCGACGGAAGCGGTGCTTTCCACGGGGTTCCCGGAGCCGGAATAAACCCGGTACCCTGATGGGGCTATAGCTCAGCTGGGAGAGCGCTTGCATGGCATGCAAGAGGTCAGCGGTTCGATCCCGCTTAGCTCCACCAAACTTTCCTGATTAGAAGACGCAAAAAATAATATGGCCATCAGGCATTTTTGCCTTGGGCCTTATCGCGATGCGGCGCGTTGCTTTCGCCAGCGTCGGCCCCGATCACCTCACCGCGGAAACAACTCCACCGTCTCGCCGTTCTCGCTCCGGTCGATCTGGAACCAGTCGATGATCTTCTGGATCTCGAGCTTCACCTCGCCCTCGCGCAACTGCAGGCGCAGCATATTGCCGATCACGCCGATTGGTGTGCCGATATAGATGCGGTCATTGCCGGACTCGTCCACGGTATCGATGGCGAAGCGCATGGTCCCCTCCTGAAAAAGTGCGAATCCAAATGATGACAGTGGCACGAGGGTTTAGTAACGCCTGCTTGAGCGAAGCTGACGTAACGGAAGTTGGCGAGGGCGGGTCGAGGCCGGCATGGCCTTCGTAAGGGAAGGATGCGCTATGTTCGTGCTGTCGAAACTCTTCTGGATGGCCGTCCAGCCCCTGTCGCTGGTCTTCCTCCTGGGCATCCTCGCGCTTTTGCTGATGCTCCTGCGGTGGCGCCGGGCTGCGGCCGGCGCTTTGGTAACAGCCATGCTCGTGCTGTTCATAACGCTCTACACCACGACGGGCTCTCTGCTCCTCCAGACGCTTGAATCCCGCTTTCCCCGTCCGGCGGCTGATCCCGCCGATCTCTCTTGCATGATCGTGCTCGGCGGTGCCTTTGAAACGGAAGTGACGACGGCAAGGGGCGGCATTGAGCTCAACCAGTCGGCCGACCGCTTCGTCGAGGCGCTCAGGCTGGCACTCCTTCATCCGCGGGCAAAGATCCTCGTCTCGGGCGGCGATGGCTCGCTGAGTGGCGCCTATGAGGGCGATGCGGCAGCATCGCAGCGCTTTTTTGCCGCCTTTGGGTTGCCGCAGGATCGCCTGGTGATGGAGACCACCTCGCGCAACACCGACGAGAACGCGAAAAACAGCCGCCAGATCCTCGCCGACAATGGTCTCTCAAACTGCCTGCTGATCACCTCGGCCTTCCACATGCCGCGCTCGGTCGGCCTATTCCGCAAGGCGGGGCTCGCCGTCACGCCGTGGCCGACGGATTTCCGCACCACAGGCAAGGTCGGCTTGGCCGTGGATTTGACCCAGCCGACGCTGAATGCCCAACAGATGGCGACCGCCACCCGTGAATGGCTGGGGCTGGCGGCCTATTGGGCACTGGGCCGCATCGACACAGTGTTTCCCGCGCCTTGAAGCCCGTCACTTTTTCGAGATGGTGAGAAATTTCGTGCCGCGCACCCGCACCGTCATCTCGCAAGGGGCGGCCCCCTCGTCGCGCTCGCAATAGCGCGGATGCATCTTCAGCACAAAGACCATGTTGCCGAAGCGTTTGATGAAGTCATAGGAATACATCTGCGCCGTGGCGATCATGAAATAGCCCCCCTCCTTGACCTGGAGGTAGAAGTTGAACGGGCATCCTTCGGCCGTGCAGTCCGGCCCCCGCACGCCGTCACACATGATTTCGGTGCTGTCGGTCACGGCATCGGGAATGCCGTCATTGTTGATGTCGATCCGCTTGATGAAGCCCGCGCCAAACTTCGCCTCGCCGCAGCGCTTGGCATAATGGGTCTTCTCGTAGATCTCGGGATCCTGCAGCAACTCCTGCTGGGCCGTCGCATGCGATGCGACGAGCGCGACGGTGAAGACGAGGAAGAGACGCTTGAGGAACGACACGATCGGATGCTCCGGATCAGATGGCTGCTGGACGTCTCGAAACTCTAGCGCCTGCGGCTTGCCTCGGCGTTAACGGCGTGATTCAAATCTGGCCCTGCACCTCAGGCGAGGGATGCGAGCGGAGGGATCAATGTCGCTGCTGTCTTATCTCGATTACGCGGGCGTTGCCCTGTTTGCCGCAACGGGCGCACTTGCCGCCTCCCGCAAGCAACTCGACATGATCGGCTTTCTCTTCTTCGCCGTGGTCACCGGTGTCGGCGGCGGTACGGTGCGCGACATCGTGCTCGGCCGCGTGCCCGTGTTCTGGGTGCTCAACCCCAATTACATCCTGGTCTGCTGCGCCGCAGGCGTGCTCGTCTTCTTTACCGCCCATCTGGTCGAATCGCGCTATCGCCTGCTGATCTGGCTCGATGCGATCGGCCTCTCGGCCTATTGCGTCATGGGCGCAGCCAAGGGCCTGGCGGCCACCGGCTCGCCGACAATCGCGATTGTCACGGGAACGCTGACGGCAAGCCTCGGCGGCGTGCTGCGCGATCTGCTGGCCAACGAGCCCTCGGTCTTGCTGCGTCCGGAAATCTACATCACGGCCGCTCTCTCGGGTGCCGCCGTCTTCACGCTCGCCAACGAACTGGGCGCACCGCTCTATCTCGCATCGCTTGCGGGCGTCGTTGCAGCTTTCATCATCCGCGGCGGCGCGCTTTATTTTGGCTGGACCTTCCCGACCTATAAGCGCAGGCCAGGCCGCCATCCGGATGAGGTGATGTGAAGATCAGCCCTGCTTTGGGCGCAGCCTGATAACCACGTCCACATGGGCGATTTCCATCCCCTCCGGCGGTGCCGGCAGGTTCTCGATGGAAATATTGTTCACCGGAATGTCGAGCACGGTGTTTTCACCCTCGACGAAGAAATGGTGATGGTCGGAGACGTTGGTGTCGAAATAGGTCTTTGCGCTTTCAACCGCCAGAACCCGGATCAGCCCTGCTTCGGTGAACTGGTGCAGCGTGTTGTAGACGGTCGCCAGCGACACGGGAAAATCCGCCGCGATCGCCTCTTCATGCAGCTCTTCCACGGTCAGATGGCGGTCACCCTTGGCAAACAGCAGTCCGGCCAAGGCAATGCGCTGCCGCGTCGGGCGAAGACCCGAACGGCGCAATTTCAGCTCGATGCCGGTCTGGCAGGGTGCCATCGTCAAAGACGAACTCCAGTTGTCTGCGGGCGCAGTGGCGCCATGGCAAGGGATATAGCCTCAAAATCGCGCGGTTTCAATAGTTTGGGTGGGGACAAGCCGACGCGGCCTTTGCATGGGCCGCTTTTTCGGGCCTTTGGGTCTGGTGATGGTCTTTTCCTTCCTGTATGCGACGAGGACGAAACCGGTCCTGCCGGCGACATGCGCATATCCGCGTCCGCGGCCCGACACTCGGAAAGGCTTCATTTTAGCGCCGTCTTGGTCTATTGGGTCCGGATACGTGAAGCAGAGGGGGGAAGAAGAAGAACGATGACAACGAGACAATCCAGCTACAACTACGATGAAATCCTCTCCTGCGGCCGCGGCGAACTCTTCGGCCCCGGCAATGCACAGCTGCCGCTTCCGCCCATGCTGATGGTCCACCGGATCACCGACATCTCGGAAACCGGCGGCGCCTTCGACAAGGGTTACATCCGCGCCGAATACGACGTGCGCCCCGACGACTGGTATTTCCCCTGCCACTTCCAGGGCAATCCCATCATGCCGGGTTGCCTCGGCCTCGACGGCATGTGGCAGTTGACCGGCTTTTTCCTTGGCTGGCTTGGCGAGCCGGGTCGCGGCATGGCGCTGTCGACGGGCGAGGTGAAGTTCAAGGGCATGATCCGTCCCGAGACCAAGCTTCTCGAATACGGCATCGACTTCAAGCGCGTGATGCGCGGTCGTCTCGTGCTTGGCACGGCTGACGGCTGGTTAAAGGCCGATGGCGAAACTATCTATCAGGCAACCGACCTGCGTGTTGGTCTGTCGAAGGACAAGGCGGCCTGATCCGGCCCCGTCCACACCTGAAGTTTGTAAAAAAGGTCTGAGAGATGAGACGGGTTGTAGTAACAGGTCTTGGCATCGTGTCCTCCATCGGTGCCGATGCCGCCGAAGTCACCGCATCGCTGCGGGACGCCAAATCGGGCATCACCTTTTCTCCCGATTTCGCCGAGAATGGTTTCCGCTGCCAGGTCTGGGGCAAGCCGACCCTTGATCCGACCGACATGGTCGATCGCCGTGCCATGCGCTTCCTGTCTCAGGGCGGCGCCTGGAACCATGTCGCCATGAAGCAGGCGATCGCTGACGCCGGTCTCGAAGAGGCCGACTATCAGCAGAACGAGCGCGTCGGCATCATCATGGGCTCCGGTGGCCCGTCGACCAGGCAGATCGTCGAGGCGGCCGATATCGTCCGCCAGAACAAGAGCCCCAAGCGTATCGGCCCGTTTGCCGTGCCGAAGGCAATGTCGTCGACGGCGTCGGCGACGCTGGCCACCTGGTTCAAGCTGCACGGCGTCAACTATTCGATCTCGTCCGCCTGCTCGACCTCGGCCCATTGCATCGGCAACGCCTATGAGATGATCCAGTGGGGCAAGCAGGACATGGTCTTTGCCGGCGGCCACGAGGATCTCGACTGGTCCATGTCGAGCCTGTTCGATGCCATGGGTGCGATGTCGTCGAAATACAACGACACGCCCTCGACCGCATCGCGCGCCTATGACGTCTCGCGTGACGGCTTCGTCATCGCTGGCGGCGCCGGTGTTCTGGTCCTGGAAGAACTCGAGCATGCCAAGGCCCGTGGCGCCAAGATTTATGCCGAAGTCGTCGGTTACGGTGCGACCTCCGACGGTTACGATATGGTAGCCCCCTCGGGCGAAGGCGCCATGCGCTGCATGCGCCAGGCGCTCGCCACGGTCACCGGCGACGTCGACTACATCAACACGCACGGCACCTCGACGCCGGTGGGTGACTCGAAGGAAATTGGTGCGATTCGCGAAGTCTTCGGCAACAAGATCCCGCATATCCAGTCGACCAAGTCGCTGACCGGCCATTCGCTGGGTGCGGCGGGCGTGCAGGAATCGATCTACGGCCTGCTGATGATGCAGGAAAAGTTCATCGGCGAGAGCGCCCACATCACCGAACTGGATCCTGAATTCGAAGGCGTTCCGGTCGTGCGCAAACGCATCGACAACGCCAAGATCGACACGGTCCTGTCCAATTCCTTTGGCTTCGGCGGCACCAATGCGACTCTGGTGTTCCAGCGCCATGGCTGATTGAAGCCAGGTTACGGCATGAAGATTGATGGGGTGGCTCTGGCCACCCCTTTGTCGTTCCGAGGCCTGCCATCGGCCATCGCAAACAGAAAAGGCCTGGCGCGTTACCGTGCCAGGCCATCGTCATCCGAAGTGGTCCGCCAGCCGTGGGAGTTCGGCTTACTTCGGCTGAAAGGGATCTGTGTGTCGGATCGCGCCCATCAGCATCGCGATGCTGATGGCATGAAACAGGTTTCGCGCCTCAAGCTTGATCTGCGCCGATGCGAGCGCATGGCTCACATCTTCCTGTGACAGGACGAGGATATTGCCGGCATCTTCCAGTCGCTTGCCTTCGGCGACGAGTTGCAGACAGCGGATTTCTCTGTCGGTCAGCAAGGAGAAGCCGGGCTCCCGCCCGAACGCCTCTGAGGTGTCGGTCATCATCATTGTCATTGCTGGGAAATACCATGGGAGAACGTCATGAAAGCCACGACGTCAGCGCGGCGGTTATACGGCGATCGAAAAGAAAGTCGTTAACCCTGTGCGCCAAACTCTTATCGTTGAGCGCTAATAAAGGGGAGCGTGGAGAGCCTTGTTTCTCAGGCTGTCAGGATGACACCTCATCCTTTTCAACTTGTCAAGCTGTGGCGTTCAGGCCGACTTTCGTTCCCGCACTTCGGTCGGGGTTGAGCCGAACCAGCGCGTGACAGAACGAGTGAACGCACTCGGCGCCGAATAGCCCAGCCGGTAGCAGATTTCCGAGATCGGCAGTTCGCTTTCGGTCAAGAGACTGTAGCTCACATCCCGCCTGATGCCGTCGCGCAATTCGTTGAGGCTGGTACCTTGCTCTGCCAGCCGTCGCTGGAAGGTGCGCTCCGAAAGGCCGAAATACGGTGCGATTTCGGAGAGCGGATATTCGTCTTCCGACACATGCACCAGCAGGTGCCGGCGCACCTGATCGACGAAATCGCTCGGCAGTTCTGCCGTCGCGGTCCTGAGACTGCGGCATTGCATGTCCATCAGTTCGAACAGCCGTCGGTCGCCCGTCGGATTGTGTGCTTCCAGGAAGGCTTGGGGGAAATGAACGCAGTTCATGCCGGCGCCGAAGCTGACGCGTTTTGACAGATACTGTCGGAAAGGCTGGAGATTGCGGGGTTTCGGCCGTTCCAGCTCCACGTCAACCGTATCGGCGATCGCACCCGCAAGATCCCGGACCCGCTGCATCACCAGCCCCACTGACATGTCGACATACTGATCGCGTTTGACGATAACAGGGGCGAACGTCCAGGACAGATGCGCGCCTCGCGCGTCGAACATCAGCCGTGAATAGCTCGTATGGGTGACATACTGGATGTGCTGGTCGAGGAAACGCACGAGATCGAGCCCTGTCGGCGCCGACATCAGCCCATAGCCGAACGGACCGGTGGAGCCCGCCTCATAGGCCTTGACGCTGGTGACCCCGAAAGCTTCGTCATCGGATAGGAGCGCACAGGCCTCCAGAAGCCTGCACAGGCGGTCAAGGCTGATCCGGGCTGTCAGATCCTGGAAACAGGCTGGATCGATCTCCAGCGCCTTGCAAATGGGATTGATATCGATGCCGTAGGACCGCGCATGGGTGACAATGGCAGACGCGAGTCCGGCCACGGTTGTCAATTCATCGGTGAGGTTCCGACCGGCCATGCCCATTCCCTGTCGCCCAAAGGGAAGCCCTTGGCATGAAATGGTAAGGCAAGGGGCGGGCGGAGTCGAGCAGGCGACACGCGCCCATCCATCACGCCGTCGTGAAGAATGCCGTCAGCGCTTGGCCCAGAGCACCTTGAAGCGCGCATTGCGGCAGACTTCGCCATGCTGCTTGAAATGGGCTGCCAGCACCGGCTCGTAGGGCAGGCCGCGATTGGCGACCATCAGAAGATTACCGCCGTTGCGCAGCGCGTCATGGGCGCCCTTGATCATGGCCGCACCGATTGAAGGTTCGGCGGCATGGCCCTCATGGAAGGGCGGGTTCATGATCACGAGGTCATACTTCTCCTTGGTCGGCTCGGTGGCCAGGTCCTGCCAGAAGAAGCGGGTGGTGAGATCGGAATGGTTGCGTGCCAGATTGCGCTTGGCGTGTTCGAGCGCCGTGTGACTTGCCTCGAACAGGTCTATGCGGTTGGTGCGCGGCGAAGCCTCGGCCAGCATCACCGAGAGATAGCCCCAGCCGGCGCCGAAATCGGCGGCGTTGCCGTCAAAATCCGTCGGCAGGCGGCTCGCCAGCAGTTCGGAACCGTCATCGACATGCGCATGCGAGAACAGGCCTGCTTTGGTCTCGAAGCGTCCCTCGACCGTCACGGTCTTGGCCGCCAGCGCTGAAATCGCAGCTGCCGCATCGGATGGAGCGGTGAACCAGACGGCGACGCCGTGGTATTTCGGCGTCGATTCGGGCGCGAGGCCCAGCCGGTCGAGCTGCTTGCGCAGCGGCAGGATACCCTCTTCCTTGGCACCGGCGATCATGATCAGGCCACCGGCCTTCACCCGCCGCAGCGCTTCGGCAATATGGTCCTCGTTGAGACCCTTGTGTTTCGAGCACAGGATGAGTGCGCCGTCGAAATCTTCGCCTTCGACAAAGGCGATCGGGGCCTGGTGGCTCGCCTCAAGTCGGCGGAATTCCGGCCGGAAGTCCTGCACGACCGTCAATGCGGCCGCAAAGCCCTCGGGCTTGGCAAAGCCGGCCTCGGCACCCAGGAAGAGATAACGCGCATCCGCGCCCGGCAGCGGAACCGCCTCGGTGGTGAACGGATGGAACAGGGTCTTCAGCGTGTCGCGGCTCATGGCTTGGTCTTCTCTTCGGGCGGACGGGCTAGGGTCGAAACCCAATCAGGATAGAACATTAAAGGCGACACCGGTTTCGCCGGAAATGCGCCAGGTGGCGTACGAAAAAGGCGCGGGATGATCTCCCGCGCCTCGGATCGGGTCGAGCGAAAGCGCGCTTATTCAGCGGCCGCTTCGCCATCCTTCTTGTCGGCAGCGATTTCCTTGCCGGTCGTCTGGTCGACGGCCTTCATGGAGAGGCGAACCTTGCCGCGCTCGTCGAAGCCCATCAGCTTGACCCAGACCTTGTCGCCTTCCTTGACGACGTCGGAGGTCTTGGCAACGCGCTCGGAGGCGAGCTGCGAGATGTGCACGAGGCCGTCACGCGAACCGAAGAAGTTGACGAAGGCGCCGAAGTCGGCGGTCTTCACAACGGTGCCTTCGTAGATCACGCCAACTTCCGGTTCGGCAACGATCGAGTGGATCCACTTGCGGGCCGCTTCGATTTCCTTGCCGGAGGACGAAGCGATCTTGATCGTGCCGTCGTCTTCGATGTTGATCTTGGCGCCGGTCTTTTCGACGATTTCGCGGATGACCTTGCCGCCCGAACCGATGACTTCACGGATCTTGTCGACCGGGATGTTCATCACTTCGATGCGCGGAGCAAATTCGCCAAGCTGCGAGCGGCCTTCGGTGATGGCGTTGGCCATCTCGTCGAGGATGTGCTTGCGACCGCCCTGGGCCTGGCCGAGTGCGACCTTCATGATCTCTTCGGTGATGCCGGCGATCTTGATGTCCATCTGCAGCGAGGTGATGCCGTCAGCGGTGCCGGCAACCTTGAAGTCCATGTCGCCGAGGTGATCTTCGTCGCCGAGGATGTCGGAGAGAACCGCAAAGCGGTCGCCTTCGAGGATCAGGCCCATGGCGATACCGGCCACCGGCTTTGCCAAGGGGACGCCGGCGTCCATCAGGGCGAGCGAAGTGCCGCAGACAGTTGCCATCGAGGACGAGCCGTTCGACTCGGTGATCTCGGAGACGACACGCAGCGTGTAGGGGAACTGGTCAGCCGACGGCAGCATCGGGCGGATAGCGCGCCATGCAAGCTTGCCATGACCGATTTCGCGGCGGCCCGGGGAGCCCATGCGACCGGTTTCACCGACCGAGTAGGGCGGGAAGTTGTAATGCAGAAGGAAGCGTTCCTTGTACATGCCGGTCAGGCTATCGACATACTGTTCGTCTTCGCCGGTGCCGAGCGTGGCGACAACGATCGCCTGGGTCTCGCCGCGGGTGAAGAGGGCCGAACCGTGCGTGCGCGGCAGGATGCCGACTTCCGATACGATCTTGCGAACCGTTTCGAGATCACGGCCGTCGATGCGGCTCTTGGTGTCGAGGATGTTCCAACGAACGATCTTCGCCTGCAGGTGCTTGAAGACGGCGCCGATGACTTCGTTGGTGTACTTAGGCTCTGCACCTTCCGGGAAGAAGTGTGCCTTGACCTTCGCCTTGACGGCGTCGACGGCGGCGTAGCGTTCAGCCTTCTGGGTGTTCTTGTAGGCGGCGCGCAGTTCGGCTTCGAAATGCTGCAGCATTTCGGCTTCGAGAGCGGAATGATCTTCCGGTTCGAATTCGCGCGGTTCCTTGGCAGCCACTTCGGCGAGCTTGATGATCGCGTCGATGACCGGCTGGAAGCCGCGGTGACCGAACATGACGGCGCCGAGCATGACGTCTTCGTTCAGTTCCTTGGCTTCCGATTCCACCATCAGCACGGCGTCGGAGGTGCCGGCGACGACGAGGTCGAGAACCGATTCATCCATCTCGTCGAGATGCGGGTTGAGAACGTATTCGCCGTTGATGTAGCCGACGCGTGCGCCGCCGACCGGGCCCATGAAGGGCACGCCGGAAAGCGTGAGCGCAGCCGAAGCGGCAACCATCGACAAGACGTCCGGATCGTTTTCAAGGTCGTGCTGGACGACGGTAACGACGACCTGGGTGTCGTTCTTGTAGCCTTCCGGGAAGAGCGGGCGGATCGGACGGTCGATCAGGCGGGAAACCAGCGTTTCCTTTTCCGACGGACGGCCTTCGCGCTTGAAATAGCCACCCGGGATCTTGCCGGCGGCATAGGTCTTTTCCTGGTAGTTGACGGTGAGCGGGAAGAAGTCCTGGCCCGGCTTCGGCGACTTGGCCGACACGACGGTGGCGAGGACAACGGTTTCGCCATAGGTAGCGAGAACGGCGCCGTCGGCCTGGCGGGCGATCTTACCCGTTTCCAGCTTCAGCGGGCGGCCTGCCCACTCGATTTCAACGCTGTGAACATCAAACATATCTTGTCCTTCATATGCAGTTCCGGGCCGCCGGTTAAGGGGGCGCGCAGGATCTGCAATGTGCTGACGCGATCACGGGCAAGACAGTGGGAGGCTTCAAATCCGGCGGGTATCCCGCAAATCGCCCTTGGCGCGGAAGCATCCAACAATCCTGCCCCATGACAGGTCATCGGTTGGTATCGACAGGTCCGGCCCATCCGGCCTGTCATTCGTCCCGGGCAAATCCATGCGCGGAACAGGGTGCGGGTCCATTGACCTCACCCGGAAAGGCAACCGGCGGGTCTTCGTTGCCGAAGACCCGCCGGGAACTGTTTAGCGGCGGATGCCGAGACGGGTGATCAGGTTGGTGTAGCGAGCCTCGTCCTGCTTCTTGACGTAGTCGAGAAGCGAACGGCGGGTCGAAACCATGGTCAGAAGGCCACGACGCGAGTGGTTGTCCTTCTTGTGACCCTTGAAGTGTTCCGTCAGGTTGGTGATACGCTCGGTCAGGATTGCGACCTGAACTTCCGGAGAACCGGTGTCGCCGTCCTTGATTGCGTATTCCTTGATGAGGGCGGCCTTGCGCTCTGCAGTGATCGACATCGTGGATCCTTTCTAGAATAAGGAGAAACAGGTCGCCAAACGCCGGGATGTCGTCCAGCATTGGCCGTGAATGCATGCGCCAGAGGCACAAGCTGGTGCCGCCTATACTCTATTCCCGTGCATAAGGAAAGATGCCAAAGAAAAGAGCAGGCGGCGGCAGGTTTCAGTTGAACACCCGGCGCGGATGAAACTCGCCGACCGCGATCTCGCCGATCGCAACCAGCTTGCTGCCGGAAAGCGCCACAGCCTCAGGTTCCGCCACCGGCGCATCGCGCCCGCGCACGATGATCGAATTGCCCATGCGCAGCCGGTGCGCCTGGTCTTCGGTGATCCGAAGCTGGGGCAGGGCAGAGAGCGCCTCGGCCGTGTCGACCAGAAAGGCATCCAGTGCAGCCACACGTTCGTCCTTGTCCTCGATCGCCTCGAGCGCGACGAGATCGGCCAGCGGCACCATCATCTCCTCGGCAAACGGCGCCACATAGCTGCGGCGCAGCTCCGAGATATGGCCGTAGCAGCCGAGATCCCGACCGAAATCGCGGGCGAGTGAACGCACATAGGTGCCCTTGCCGCATTCGACTTCGAAGTAAGCCCGGTCGGTCTCGCATTTCAGCAGGGTCAGCCGGTGAACCTCGACTTCGCGTGAGGGGATCTCGACCGTCTCGCCTTCCCGCGCCAGATCATAGGCCCGCTCGCCGGCGATCTTGATCGCGGAGAACTGCGGCGGGATCTGGTTGATGACGCCGGTATATGCAGGCAGCAGCGCCCGGATTGCATCTTCGCTGGGGCGCTGGTCCGAGGTCGCCGTAGCGTCGCCCTCCAGATCGTCGGTGGAACGCTCTTCGCCCCAGGTCACGGTAAATTCGTAGATCTTGCGGCCGTCCATCACATAAGGCACGGTCTTGGTCGCATCTCCGAGCGCGATCGGCAGCATGCCGGAGGCGAGGGGGTCAAGCGTGCCGGCGTGTCCCGCCTTCTGGGCATTGAACAGCCATTTGATCTTGCCGACCGCCTCGGTCGAACCGAAATCGACGGGCTTGTCGAGGATGAGCCAGCCCGAAATCGGACGGCCCTTGGGCTTTCTGGGTTTGGACATTGATGTCTTTTCTTAGTCTTGTTCGTCATCGGTGCCGAGGTCGCGCTGGACTTCGGGCGAGCGCAACAGAGCGTCGATCTTCTGGTAATTGTCGAAGCTGGTATCGTCGCGGAAGCGCACTTCCGGCATGTATTTCATCTGCCGAAGCTGGCCGCCGATCCGCCCGCGAATGAATTTCGCATGCTTGTTCAACGCTGCAATCACCGCATCATGGTCGGACACCCCGAGCGGCGCCACATAGGCGGTCGCCATCTTCAGGTCCGGCGACATGCGCACTTCCGATACCGAGATCACCGTCTTTTCGATGACGTCGTCGTTCACTTCCCCGCGCTGAAGCACCTGGGTGATGGCGGCACGCACCTGCTCGCCGACGCGCAGCATGCGCTGCGAAGGTGCCGAAGAGGTTGGTTTTGTCATGGTCTTGCCTTTCGCATCGGTCGTGCAGACTCCGATGGGTGCTGCGTCCGGATGCCTCGGATGAAGTCTCTCATGAGCGGACTGCCCGCAGGCATCTCGCTCTCAAAATACAGCGAGCGCCGGAAGATCCGGCGCCCGAGGTAGAGCGTGTCGAAGCGACCGCTTTTAGAGCGTACGCGTGATGTGTTCCACGCGGAAGCACTCGATCGTGTCACCGGCGCGGATGTCTTCGTAGTTCTCGAAGGCCATACCGCATTCCTGGCCCATCGGCACTTCCGAGACTTCGTCCTTGAAGCGCTTGAGCGTCTTGAGCTTGCCTTCGTGGATGACGACGTTGTCGCGCACCAGGCGCACGCCAGCCCCACGTTCGACCTTGCCCTCGATGACACGGCAACCCGCGACCTTGCCGGTCTTGGTAATGTTGAACACTTCGAGGATCTCGGCATTGCCGAGGAAGGTTTCGCGACGCTCCGGAGAGAGCAGACCCGACATCGCTGCCTTCACGTCATCCACCAGATCGTAGATGATGTTGTAGTAGCGGATCTCGATGCCACCGCGCTCGGCAGCCGTGCGCGCCTGTGCATTGGCACGCACGTTGAAGCCGATGATCGCAGCGTCCGAGGACTCAGCCAGTGCGATATCCGATTCCGTGATGGCGCCGGCACCCGAATGGACGATCCGGGCCCGCACTTCGTCGGTGCCAAGCTTGTCGAGGGCAGCCACGATCGCTTCGACGGAACCCTGCACGTCACCCTTGATGACCAGCGGGAACTCCTTGAAGCCGGTGTTCTGCAGCTTGCTCATCATCTGTTCGAGCGAACCACGCTGACCGGACTGGCGGGCAGCCGCCTTGTCGCGCGCCAGACGCTGGCGATACTCGGAGATTTCGCGAGCACGTGCCTCGTTTTCAACGACCGCGAAACGGTCGCCGGCAGCAGGCGTACCTGAAAGGCCGAGGATTTCGACCGGCATGGCCGGACCGGCTTCCTTGACATGGTCGCCCTTGTCGGTGACGAGCGCGCGAACGCGGCCCCACTGATCGCCGGCAACGATGATCTGGCCCGGCTTCAGCGTGCCCTTCTGGACCAGAACGGTCGCAACCGCGCCGCGGCCACGATCGAGCTGGGCTTCGATGACAACACCCTCAGCGGTTCGGGTCGGGTCGGCCTTCAGGTCGAGGATTTCGGCCTGCAGCAGAACCGCTTCGAGCAGCTTGTCGAGGTTGAGCTTGTTCTTCGCCGAAACTTCGACGTCGAGCACTTCACCACCCATCGATTCCACGAAGACTTCGTGTTGCAGAAGCTGCTGGCGAACCTTTTCCGGGTTTGCCTCGTGCTTGTCGATTTTGTTGATCGCCACGATGATCGGCACACCGGCCGCCTTGGCGTGGTTGATCGATTCGATCGTCTGCGGCATCACGCTGTCGTCGGCGGCAACCACGAGGATCGCGATATCCGTCGCCTGGGCGCCACGGGCACGCATCGCGGTGAACGCGGCGTGGCCGGGGGTGTCGATGAAGGTGATCTTCTGGCCGTTCTGCTCGACCTGATAGGCACCAATATGCTGGGTGATACCACCGGCTTCGCCCGAAACGACCGAGGTCTTGCGGATCGCGTCGAGCAGCGAGGTCTTGCCGTGGTCGACGTGACCCATGATGGTCACGACCGGCGGACGCGACACCAGTTCGCCTTCGTCGTCCTTCACGTTGAAGATACCTTCTTCAACGTCGGATTCCGAAACGCGCTTGACGGTATGGCCGAATTCGGTGGCGATGAGTTCGGCGAGGTCGGCGTCGATGACGTCGCCCGGCTTCATCATCTGGCCTTCCTTCATCAGGTACTTGATGACGTCGACGGCGCGTTCGGACATGCGCTGCGACAGTTCCTGAATCGTGATGGTTTCCGGCAGGACCACTTCGCGCATGACCTTTTCGCGGGTTTCCTGCATCTGGCTGCGGCGGAACTTCTCCTGCCGACGGCGCATGGCAGACAGCGAACGGCCGCGAGCGGTCCCGTCATCCTCGACATTGGCCGTGGTCACGGTCAGCTTGCCGCGACGACGGTCTTCTTCGACCTTCGGGCGGGCAGGGACTTTGGCGACCACAGGCATGGCAACCTTGCCACGGCCGGGAATCGTCCGCGGCGAGGCACGGCCCTCGTCTTCTTCGTTGGCCTTGCGGCCACGCACGAAGCCCGGCGCACCCGGTGCCGGAATGGCCGTACGGTTGACGGGAGCAGGTGCCGCTGCGGCAGCAACGGGTGCTGCAACGGGCTCGGCGACAGCTTCGGGTTCCGGCTGCGGCTCGGGCTGCGGTTCTGCAGCTCGGCGTGCAGCCTCTTCCGCGGCCAGGCGTGCGGCTTCCTCGGCTTCCACCTTGCGGCGGGCCTCGTCGATCACGCGCTGCTTGGCTTCTTCGACTTCCCGAACCTGGGCTTCAGCCAAGGCGCGGCGACGCGCTTCCATCTCGCCGGCCGACAGGTCGTGCAGGACGGCGCCACGCGGGCGTTCCTGCTGGCGCGGCGGCTGTGAAGGCTGCGGGCGCTGCGGCTGTTGTTGCGAGCGGTGCGGCTGCTGGGGGCGATGCGGCTGTTGTGTCGGCTGCTGAACGCGTGTCGGCGCCGGGATCGGCGTCGGACGCGCAGCTGCAACAGGTGCTGCAACCGGCGAAGGCGCCTGTATCGTGGCCGGCGTCGGCGCTGCCGCGGCCGGTTCAGCACGAACAGGGGTGATTGGTGTAATGGGTGGCTTCTCGTCGATCGGGCGGGTCGGGCGGCGCTTCACCGTCTCGACGACGACCGACTTCGTACGGCCGCGCCCCATATCCTGGCGCACGGTACCCTGGCTCGTCCCCGAGGGCTTCAGGGTGAGTGTCTTCTTCACGCCGATAGTCTTGTCGTCTTTGTTGTCCGTCATTCCGTTCCCGTTCCTTCGAGCGAGGCCGGATGCCGAGCATCAGACCACGCCGTTCACATACTGTCCTAAACCACGGAGGCCGGCTTTCGCCGGTGACCGCGTCATTGTGGTTTCGGGCCAGCGCTCGAGACCTGCAGCACCGGGCCGCGATAGGTTTCGAGCAGAGTTGCGCGTTTCACTACACCTTCACCCGCCTGCCCTGCAAGCGCACAAGCATGGATAAACGCATTCTGGCCCATCAGTTCGTCCATTTCCGCCCCGGTCAGAAGATGGAATGCGGGGATTTCCGCATCGGCTCCTGTCCCGAGGTGCCAGGCCTTTCGGGCCTGGTCGATCTTCCGTATCCCGTCTGCCGCCGCGTCCTTCGAATGGAACACCGCGATGGCTTCTCCGCTTCTGACCGCCGCCTCGACCTTTGCAGAGCCGGTGATGAACTGGCCGGCCTTGCGTGACATGTTCATCATGCCCGTCAACTGCGCGACCAGCAGGCGTTCCACGGTGGCGCCGAGATCCGGCTCTACCTTGACGTCCCGCTTCAGCGCCCGGGCGAAGAGTTTCTTCGCCACGGCCTTGTCCACCGCCTCGCGGCGGGGGCTTACCCAGCATCCCCGACCAGGAAGCGTCTGCTTCAGGTCGGGAACGATCGTTCCATCCGGTGCCGCCACGAACCGCAACAGCGTATCGGGTGATCCGCTGTCGCGTGTGACGATGCACATCCGTCCGTTCGCGTCAGAGAGGTCGAAGTCGTCTTCGTCCTCCGGCGCGTCGGGCGTCAGCGCGGTCATCACGCCTCTTGCTCGACGTCGGCTTCGCCGTCCACTTCGGCCTCAGCCGTTTCGGCAGCGAGGTCTTCCTCGGTGATCCAGCCGGCCGACAGGCGCGCCTGCACGATCATGGCTTCGGCTTCGGCGCGCGAGATGTCGAACTTCGAGAACAGGCCCTCGAACTTCTTCGTCTCGCCATCCTTGCGTTCGCTCCAGCCGATCAGGTCGTCTGCGGCGCAGCCGGCAAAATCCTCGATCGTCTTGATGCCGTCCTCGCCAAGCGCGACCAGCATGGCCGATGTCAGGCCATCAATCTGGCGCAGCTCGTCGGCAACGCCGAGTTCGCGGCGCTTGGCATCCATTTCGGCCTCGATCTTGTCGAGATATTCGCGGGCGCGGGTCTGGATTTCCTGCGCCGTGTCTTCGTCGAAGCCGTCGATCGAGGCGATTTCGTTGATGTCGACGTAAGCCACTTCCTCGACCTGCGCGAAGCCTTCCGATGCCAGAACCTGTCCGACCATTTCGTCGACGTCGAGTGCATCCATGAACAGGTTGGTGCGCTCGTTGAATTCCTTCTGGCGGCGCTCCGATTCCTCGGCTTCCGTCATGATGTCGATGTCCCAGCCGGTCAGCTGCGAAGCCAGACGCACGTTCTGACCGCGACGACCGATGGCGAGCGAAAGCTGCTCGTCCGGAACCACGACTTCGATGCGCTCTGCATCTTCGTCGAGAACGACCTTGGCGACTTCAGCCGGCTGCAGGGCGTTGACGATGAAGGAGGCCGGATCCTGGCTCCACGGAATGATGTCGATCTTTTCGCCCTGAAGCTCGCCGACAACGGCCTGAACGCGGCTACCGCGCATACCGACGCAAGCGCCGACCGGATCGATCGACGAGTCGTTGGAGATGACGGCGATCTTGGCGCGCGAACCCGGGTCACGGGCAACCGACTTGATCTGAATGATGCCGTCGTAGATTTCCGGCACTTCCATGGTGAACAGCTTCACCATGAACTGCGGATGGGTACGCGACAGGAAGATCTGCGGGCCGCGCTGTTCGCGACGGACGTCATAGACATAGGCGCGCACGCGGTCGCCATAACGGAAGGCTTCGCGCGGGATCATCTCGTCGCGACGGATGATGCCTTCGCCGCGGCCGAGGTCGACGATCACGTTGCCGTATTCGACGCGCTTGACGGTGCCGTTGATGATTTCGCCGACGCGGTCCTTGAACTCGTCATACTGGCGGTCACGCTCGGCTTCACGCACCTTCTGCACGATGACCTGCTTGGCCGACTGGGCAGCGATACGGCCGAAATCCATCGGCGGCAGCGGATCGGCGATGAAGTCGCCGAGCTTGGCGTCGACATTGCGGTCGCGGGCGAGTTCCAGCGCGATCTGCGTCGCATAGTCCTCGACCTTCTCGACCACTTCGAGCAGACGCTGCAGGCGGATTTCGCCGGTCTTCGAGTTGATGTCGGCGCGGATGTTGGTTTCCGTGCCGTAACGCGAACGGGCAGCCTTCTGGATCGCGTCGGCCATGGCGGCGAGCACGATTTCGCGGTCGATCACCTTTTCACGGGCAACGGCATCTGCGATCTGCAAGAGCTCGAGCCGGTTAGCACTGACTGCCATTGTCTTAGGTCTCCGTCTTCACGCCCAGGCATCGGCCTCGGGCTATAGGTCAAAACGTTATTCTTCGCTGTCGTCTGCGTCGGTGTCTTCGTCGTTCTGGTTCGCGGCCTGCGCCTTGGCCAGCTTGTCGGCCCGAAGCGCGTCACGGATCAGATCGTCCGTCAAAATGAGCTTGGCTTCCGCCAGCGTGTTGAACGGGATCACCACGCGCGGCTCTTCGCCATAGGCAACCTGGTCGCGCTCCAGGGTGAAACCATCCTGGTTCACATCCGTGATCTTCCCGCGAAAACGCTTGCGGTTGTCCACCAGGATCGAGGTTTCGCACTTGACCAGATGGCCGTTCCAGCGCGTGAAATCGGACTTGCGCACCATCGGCCGGTCGATCCCCGGCGACGAAACTTCGAGGTGATAGGCCTTGTCGACCGGATCTTCGACATCCAGCACCGGCGAGACAGCCATCGAAACGGCTTCGCAGCCTTCGACATCCATCGTGCCGTCTGTGCGTTCCGCCATGATCTGCAGCGTCAGGCCGTTCTGGTTCATCATGCGCACGCGAACCAGGTTAAAATCCATCGCCGTCAGAACGGGCTCGATAATGTCGGCTATGCGACGGTCAAGCCCCGTCTCGGTGATGATCCGTGCTTCGCCGGGTCCCGGCTGCGGCATCTCTTCGGACAATCGTTTTACTCCCGATTGGATACGATCGCCAATAAAAAAGAGCGGGTCCTTCCGGGCCCACCCTTCATCTGTCGATCAAGAATTTGAATGTCATATACGCCAGCGACCCGCCGATTGCAAGCTTTTCACCAAGCTGAAAAACATTCTTGCCTTTCGGGCGTTCCCCATTGCAAGTTCACCCCGGCTGCTTGCCCAGCCCGCTCCCGGTCAAAGGACGAGCCTCCCCGTGCCCGACAGACGTTCCCCGCTTTCTCCCCTCGGCAATGAGTTCTACCGGCGGATCTGGCTCGCCAGCATATCCTCCAATCTCGGCGGCCTGATCCAGGGCGTCGGTGCCGCCTGGATGATGGCCTCCATCTCGACCTCGGAAAACATGGTGGCCTTGGTCCAGGCCTCCAACACCGGGCCGATCATGCTCTTGTCGCTGGTCGCCGGCGCCATCGCCGACAGCTTTGATCGCCGCCGGGTCATGATCGCCTCGCAGCTCTTCATGATCACGGCCTCGGCGCTCCTCACGCTCTTTGCCTTCCTCGACCTGATCACGCCCTGGAGCCTGCTCGCCTTCACCTTCCTGATTGGCTGCGGAACAGCCATGAACAACCCGGCCTGGCAGGCCTCGGTGGGAGACATCGTCCCGCGTCAGGATCTCGCCGCCGCCGTCTCGCTCAACAGCATGGGCTTCAACATTACCCGCAGCGTCGGCCCCGCGATCGGCGGCATGATCGTCGCCTTTGCCGGTGCGGCCGCTGCCTTTGCCGCAAACACGGTCTCTTATTTCGCCCTGATCTACGCGCTCCTCCGCTGGAAGCCTGATTATCCGAAGAACCCCTTGCCGCGCGAACAACTGGGCCAGGCCATCTGGGCCGGCCTGCGTTACGTCTCCATGTCACCCAATCTCGGCAAGGTGCTGTTCCGTGGCTTCGTCTTCGGCCTCACGGCAACCGCGATCCTCTCGCTCTTGCCCATCGTTGCCCGCGACCAGCTCGCCGGCGGGGCCCTCTCCTATGGTGGCCTGCTCGGCGCCTTTGGCTTCGGCGCCATTCTCGGCGCGCTCGGCAACCAGCGCCTGCGCGAAATCCTCTCCTCGGAGGATATCGTCCGCGCCGCCTTTGCCGGCTTTGCGGTCGCCGCCGCCGTCACCGGCATCAGCACCTCGATCTGGCTGACGGCCTTGGCCCTGGTGCTCGCCGGCGCCTGCTGGGTGCTCGCCTTGTCGCTCTTCAACACCGTCGTCCAGCTCTCGACCCCGCGCTGGGTGGTCGGCCGTGCGCTCTCGCTCTACCAGACCGCCACCTTCGGCGGCATGGCCACCGGCAGTTGGCTCTGGGGCAGCGTCGCCGAAAATTCCGGCTCGTCAGAGGCGCTGGTCGCCTCCAGCATTCTGATGATGGTGGGCGTCGCGATCGGCTTCGTCCTGCCCATGCCGGCCTTTGCCACCCTCGATCTCGATCCGCTCAACCGCTTCAATGAGCCGTCGCTCCGGCTCGACATCCGCCCGCGCAGCGGCCCGATCGTCATCCAGATCGATTTCGAAATCACCGATGCCGACGTCCCGGAATTCCTGAGCGTCATGGTCGAGCGCCGCCGCATCCGGCTGCGCGATGGCGCCCGCAACTGGACCCTGATGCGCGACCTCGAAAACCCTGACATCTGGACCGAGACCTACCATGTGCCGACCTGGGTCGATTACGTCCGCCACAACCACCGGCGCACCAAGGCCGATGCCGAAATCACCGACCGCCTGGTGGAGCTGCATCGCGGGACGTCACCGCCGCATGTGCATCGCATGATCGAGCGCCAGGCCATCCCGCCCTCCGATGACGTCTTCCACCAGCACCCCGTCGATCACCCCTGAGGCGGTGAGCACAAACGCCTAGGGAATGGAGAGCCCCTCCCAACCCTCCCCACAAGGGGGAGGGCTTAACCCGGCCGCGCTCTCGCGTGTTGGAAATGGGCGGTTTCCGCCTGGTCCTCTCCCCCCTTGTGGGGGAGATGGCCGGCAGGCCAGAGGGGGTTTTCCCGCAAGCCCTAGCCTGAAGGCGGGAGCAGATCAGCGCAGCTTCGCCTTCAGTCCCTCATTCGGATAACAGGTCGGCCGCATGCCTTGGCTGGCCTGCCATTCGCCGAGCGACCGGCGGGTCTTGTAACCCGGAAGCCCGTCGACTTTGCCGACATCATAACCCTGAGCCACCAGCGCCTGCTGCATGGCGAGCACATCCGAGCGCAGCATCTTGCCGACATCGCCCCAGGCGCCCTTGAACGCCCCGCCACCGGAGCCGATCCGGTCGGCCAGATTGCCGATGAACAGCGCATAGAGATCGGAATTGTTGTATTCCTTGATCACGTAGAAATTCGGCGTCACCAGGAATTCCGGCCCGTTCGTGCCGGCCGGTACCAGCATCATTGCCGACTGCTTGCTCTCGCTCGACGGAAAACCCTTGCCCGAAATCCGTTTCAAGCCCTCGCCGGCCCAAGCGGAAACCGGCTTTGCCCGGTCAGGCCCCTCCTGCGCGCAGGACACATCGTCGGGAATGGAAACCTCGTAGCCCCAGTCCCGACCCTTCTGCCAACCGCTCTTCACCAGGTAATAGGCGATCGAGGCCAGGGCATCGGGCACCGAATTCCAGATATCGCGCTTGCCGTCGCCGTCGAAGTCCACGGCATATTTCAGATAGCTGCCCGGCATGAATTGCGGCTGCCCCAGCGCCCCCGCCCAGGAGCCCATCATCCGCTCCGCCGGCACGTCGCCGCTTTCGATGATATGCAGGGCCGAAATCAGCTCCTGCTGGAACAGCGGCTTGCGGGTCGACATGAAGGCCTTCGTCGCCAGAACATCGATGGCGCGATAGGGCAGTTTCGCCTTGCCGAAGCCGGATTCACGGCCCCAGATCGCCACGAGAACAGGACCCGGCACGCCGTAGGTCGCCTCGATCTTGCGCAAGGTCGAGCCATATTGCGCGGCAAGGGACCGTCCGGTCGCCGCCAGCCCCTGCAGCCGCTTTTCGGAAAAATAGCTGGCAGGCGAGGAAAATTCCGCCTGGCTTTGCGCCTGTTCCTTCGGCGGTGTGGTGCCTGGCGGCACGAGATCCGGCAGATCCCATTTCAAGGTCGCCCCTTGCATCGTCCGGTCGAAGACGGATTTCTCGATGCCACCGACTTTTGCGGCCTGCCAGAGATCGGTCGCGATCCAGCGCTGGAACTGCACCTCGATCTGGCTTTTCGACGGCGCAGCCGAAGCACCGCTTGCCGACGCAAACAGGAGGCCCGCGATCGTCAACAGACGGCCGGGTAGGGAAATCAGTCGCAGCATAAAATGCCTCCTCAAAGGAGCGGTCAGATCGCCGTCCGGGCACGAAGCGCCGCCGACAGTGTGCCTTCGTCGAGATAGTCGAGCTCGCCGCCGACAGGCACGCCATGCGCCAGCCGCGTGATCTTGACGTCGAGCCCGGCGAGATGATCGGTAATGTAATGCGCCGTCGTCTGCCCCTCGACGGTGGCATTGACGGCGATGATGATCTCGCGGATCCCGCCCTTGGCCACCCGCTCGATCAGCCCTTTGATATTCAGATCGTCAGGCCCCACCCCGTCGAGCGGCGACAGCGTGCCCCCCAGCACGTGATAGGCCGTGTTCATGGTCGTCGCCCGCTCCAGCGCCCAAAGGTCCGACACGTCTTCGACGACGATGATCACGGAGCTGTCGCGCTGCACGTCGGTGCACACGCTGCAGGGGTCGATCGTGTCGACATTGCCGCAGCAGGAGCAGATCTTCACCTTGTCATAGGCCTCGCCGAGCGCATGACCGAGAGGACCGAGCAACTGGTCCTTCTTCTTGATCAGATGCAGCGCTGCCCGGCGGGCGGAGCGTGGTCCAAGCCCCGGCACTTTCGCCAGCAGCTGGATCAGCTTCTCGATTTCGGGGCCGGTGACTCGTTTTGCCATGGCGGCGGTTCTAGCCCATATAGACAAGGAACGGAATCGCAGAACAGGAAATCTGAGATGAAAATCCTCGCCGTCTGCCTCGGTCGGCCGGAAGTCCTCCCCGGCAAGAAATACAAGACCGGGATCAACAAGCTCGCCATTCAAGGCCCAATCATGGTCGATGCCGAAGGCCTCGTCGGCGACGCGATCCTCAACCGCAAACATCATGGCGGCGTCGATCAGGCCGTCTATATCCAGGGCAGCCTCGATATCGACTGGTGGAGCCGGGAGCTCGGCCGGGAGCTTCACTATGGCATGTTCGGCGAAAACCTCGTGATCGAGGGCCTGGAAAGCCAGTCGCTCGCGGCAGGCGACCGCTTTGCGATCGGAGAGGTCCTCCTCGAAATCACCTCGCCCCGCATGCCCTGCGCCACCTTTGCCGCCCACATGCAAGACCCGAAGATCGTCAAGCGCTATACCCAGGCCGCCCGTCCCGGCGCCTATGCCCGTGTCCTGGAGGGTGGCATGGTCGAAGCCGGCCAGGCCGTCGCCTACACGCCGTATGAAGGCGAGCGCGTCACGATGCAGGAAATGATGGCGACCTACGGCCGCAGCTTAAGCGACACGGACCGCGCCCGTTACCTCTCGGCCCCCGTGCATTACAAGACCAGGGACGCCATCCTCGCCGGAGAGATATGAGCCTTCGGTTCACGTCGCGGCAGTCGCCGGCTCCACGGCGGCCGCGCCGACCAGCGCCTGCGCCGCAAGTCCCGCCTCACGAAAGTAGCCCGGATCGCGATAGAGCATGGCCTGGCTGAAGGCGCCGTCGATCAGCAGGCAGACCTTTCTGGCGAGCCGCCCCGGTTCGGATGCGCCGTTCTCGGCAAAAATCTCCGCAAACCAGGCCTCGACCGTCTTCTTGTGCTCGACCCCGATCTTGAGGGCCGGATGTCCCGGCTGGTTGACCAGCTCCGCCGCCGTCCGCAGGAATCCGCAGCCTTTCCATCCCGGCCTCTCGGCTTCGCTCGCAATGCGGTCGAAGATCGCGCCGATCCGCTCTGCAAGGCCGCCCTCCGCCGCCGCATACCAGTCGGCATATCGCTTGAGGTTGGGATGGCCGCGCAGCCGCAGGTAATCGGCAATCAGTTCGTCCTTGCTCTTGAAGTGGTAGTAGAGCGACCGCTTGGTCAGCCCTGCAGCCTCGGCCACGGCATCGACGCTCACCGCCCGGATGCCCTCGCGGTAGAACAGCCGGTTGGCCGCATCGATGATCTTCTCACGGGTCGAACGTTCGCTCGTCATGCGACGAATGTATACTGACCAGTGAGTATACACAACGCGAAAGAAAGGCGATGCTGCAGGGGCGTCGAGGAGGCCGGTATGGATGGAGAAGAGATCAGGATCGATTGCGCCGACGGGATCGGTCTGGCCGGCCACCTCTGGTCATCCACCGAACCGGCGACAGCGGTCGTCATCGTCAATGCCGCCACCGGTGTCGCGGCGCGCTTCTACCATGCCTATGCCCGCTTCCTCGCCGTGCACGGCTTCCACGCCATCACCTATGATTATCGCGGTATCGGCCAGTCACGGCCGGAGGTGCTGAAAGGTGTCGCCTTCCGCTGGCGCGACTGGGGCGAGAAGGATTTCGATGCCGTCCTGCATTTCGCCGCCGAGCATTTCCCGCAATGCCCAGTCTTCGTGGTCGGCCATTCGATCGGCGGTTTCCTGCCGGGCTACGCGGCGCGTGCGCCACGCATCCGCCGGATGCTGACGATCGGCGCGCAATACGCCTTCTGGCCCGATTATCGGCCTGCCATGCGCCTGCGCTATTTCTTTAAATGGCATCTCGTGATGCCGGTCCTGGCCATGACGCTGGGCTATTTCCCGGGCCGCAGGCTCGGTTGGCTCGAAGACCTGCCAAAAGGTGTGGCCCTCGAATGGGCTTTTCGCGGCCGCCTAATCGAACGGGGCTACACCCCGCAGGACGCCGCAGACCTGCGGTCGCGCTTCTCGTCCGTTGCCGCAGAAATCCTCGCCGTCAGCGTGACGGATGACGATTTCGCTACCCCGTCTGCCATGCGTCGCGCCGCGTCCTATTATGACGGCGCGACCGTGGATAAGGTCATGCTGGAGCCGAAAGATGTCGGAAGTCCGGAAATCGGTCATTTCGACCTCTTCCGCTCGCGCCATGAAAACGGCTTCTGGCTCGATACGCTTCTGTGGCTGCGCGAGGGGGTAAACCCCTGGCCGCATCGCCGGCTCGATTAAAACGGCAGCTTCATACCGGGCGGCAGCGGAATGCCGGCAGTCACCGAGGCCATCTTTTCCTGCGTCTGCGCTTCTACCTTGTCCTTGGCGTCCTTATGGGCTGCCACGATCAGGTCTTCCAGGATCTCGACATCGTCTTCCTTGAACAGCGACGGGTCGATCTTGACGCCACGCAGTTCGCCCTTGCCAGTCAAGACGACGGTCACCAGGCCGCCGCCGGACTTGCCCTCGATTTCGAGTGCGGCGATTTCCGCCTGCATCTTCTCCATCTTGCCCTGCATTTCCTTGACCTTGCCCATCATGCCCATGATGTCGCGCATCGTCGTCTCCTTGGTCTCTTGTCGATTGGATATGGCGCACAGCGCCCTAGAATTCGATATCGTCGCCCGGAAGAATGTCGCCTTCCGCCGATTCCGCCGCCGCCGGCGGTGCAATCAGCGTGTCGTCTTCCTCGATCTCGCTCGCCTTGATGCGCACGTCGGTGATCTTGGCGCCCGGAAAGCGCGACAGGATCGCCGCTACGTCAGGGTCCTGCCGGGCGTCGAGCAGCCGTGCCTCGCGCGTCGAATTTTCCGTCTGCACCAGCGTCGGCGAACCGGCTTCGTTCGAAAGGGTGACCCACCAGTTGATCCCGGTCCATTCGGTCAGCCTGAGCTTCAGCTCGTTGACGATCGTCGGCGGGCATTGCGCCTCCAGCCGGATCTCCAGCCGCCCCGGCTCGATCTTCACCAGATGCACGAACTGCCGAAGCTGGGCCCGCAGCACCGGGCTTCGGTTCTTCGTGCAAAGGTCGGCGATATCGTCAAGTGAATTGACCTGCACCAGCGGCGCCGGTGCCTCCTGCACCCTAGGCTGAACCGTCTCCATGGTTCGGGGCAGGGCATCGCCCGCCGGCACGCTCTGCAGATGCGCCACCGGCTGGCTCAACGCCGGACGGGGAGCGCTCTCCTGCGAAGGCTGTCCCACCGCCTGCGCCCGCATCGCCATCGAGGCGCCACCGCCGCCACCATTCGGGCGCGGTGCCTGCGGCGCGGTGCCGCCGGCCTCGCCGTTTGAAAGCTCCAGCAGCCGTCTCGCCGCATCCTCGGGGGAAGGCAGGTGGGCCGCATGTGCCAGCCGGATCAGCACCATTTCCGCAGCCCCCGCCGGCCGCGACGAGGCCTCGACCTCGGGAATGCCCTTCAGCAGCATCTGCCACATGCGCGACAGCGTCGTCACGGCGACGCTGTCGGCCAGTTCGCCGCCCCGCACCCGCTCGGCTTCGCTGAGCGACGGGTCCTGCGAGGCGGATGGAATGTATTTGAGCCGCGTCACCAGATGGGTGAAATCGGCAAGATCGGTCAGCACCACCGAGGGGCTGGCGCCGGCCTCGTATTGGCTGCCGAATTCCGAAAGCGCGGTTGCCACGTCGCCGCGTACAACATGCTCGAAGAGATCGACAATTCGCCCCCGGTCGGCGAGACCCAGCATCGATCGCACGGCATCCGCATGCACCACGCCGCTGCCATGGGCAATCGCCTGGTCGAGCAGTGAGAGACCGTCGCGCGCCGAGCCTTCGGCAGCGCGTGCGATCATCGAGAGCGCCTCTTCCTCGGCCTGGATGCCTTCCTTCGACGCGATCGTCGAAAACAGCCCGACAAGATCGCCGGCGCTGATCCGGCGCAGGTCAAAGCGCTGGCAGCGGGAGAGAACCGTGATCGGAACCTTGCGGATTTCGGTCGTCGCGAAGATGAACTTCACATGCTCCGGCGGCTCTTCCAGCGTCTTCAACAAGCCGTTGAAGGCCGCGGTCGACAGCATGTGCACTTCGTCGATGATATAGACCTTGTAGCGCGCCGAAACCGGGCGGTAGCGCACCTGCTCGATGATCTCTCGGATGTCATCGATACCGGTATGCGAGGCCGCATCCATCTCGATCACGTCGACATGCCGACCTTCCATGATCGCCTGGCAGTGTTCGCCGGGGATGCGCAGGTCGATCGTCGGCTTGTCGATCTCGGCGGTCTTGTAATTGAGGGCCCGCGCCAGAATGCGCGCCGTCGTGGTTTTGCCCACGCCGCGCACGCCGGTCAGCATATAGGCCTGGGCAATACGGCCGGTCTCGAACGCATTGGTCAGCGTCTTGACCATCGGCTCCTGGCCGACCATCAGGTCTGTAAAGTCCTTAGGGCGATATTTGCGGGCGAGAACGCGGTATCCGCCGGGGGCGGCCTTGGCCTCTGCAGTGGGCTCCAAATCGCTCATCGCGCTGCCAGCTTCCCCTTGCCGCCCGAAGCCGGGCATGGCACGGCCCATGTCAAAAACAGAGGCCGGAAATGAAGATGAGGTGGGAGGCTGGCACGATGACCCGTGCCGCGCTCGTTGGGGCTGCTTCCTTCCGGACCTGACCCGGTTGGCGAGTGGCTCGTCCACCACCAACCTCCCGAGGAAACATATCGGCAATAACGCTGCCAAATGCAAGCCAAGCCAAAAAAAAACTGGTAGGCTCGCAAAAAACGAAAGGGAGAAACGCCTTGCAGCCATTCGTCCTCGACGCGCGTCTTGCTGAAGACAGTGTGTCGATCCTGAAACTCGGCCTGTGTGACCTGCGGCTGGCCAAGGACAGCCGCTGGCCCTGGCTTATCCTCGTGCCCCAGCGCGCCGATGTCTCGGAGGTCTTTGATCTCACCCCGCTCGACCAGGCCATGCTGACCTTCGAGCAGGTGACCGTCGGCGCCGCCCTGAAGGCCGTGACGGGCGCCGACAAGATCAACATCGCCGCCATTGGCAATATCGTCCGGCAACTCCATGTTCATGTCGTCGCCCGCAGTGAGGACGACCCCAACTGGCCGAAACCGATCTGGGGCTATGGGACATCCGTCCCCTATGATCAGTCTGCCTTCGACGCGATGAAAACCCGGATCCTTGAAGCCCTCCAATGAGAAATTCCATTTTTTCCAGCCGCGCACCCCATCTGGAACCCAGCGAACTCACCGCCTTCTCGGGCAACCGACTGGACCGCGACAGCGAGCATCGCGACGAGACCTCGCTGGAATCGGCGCTGAAGGTCGAGGGCACCCATATCCTCGCCTTTTCCGACACCCAACTGGTGCTCAAACATGACGGCCAGATCCTTGATCCGCTGTTCGCGCCCTATGAGCTGGCAGCCCTCCAGCCGAATTTTGATGACGCCATCCTGCTCGGCCACCAGCCGAGCGGCGAACCGCGCCTCGCCGTCCCCGTCGCCTTGAAGCCTGAGGAACTGTCGGCGCAGTTCAAGCCTGCCGATCCCCGCGCTTTGTTTCGCGATGCCCTGGTCGGCGAGGATCTGCTGGGCGAAGTCGCCCAGGCCTTGAGCCTTCTGCGCTGGAATGCCGACAACAAGTTCTGCGGCCGCTGTGGTGCTGCGATGGAAACCCGAATCGGCGGCTACAAGCGCATCTGCACGGGCTGCGCCCACGAGATATTCCCGCGCACCGATCCGGTCGCGATCATGCTGGTCGTCGATGAAAAGCAGGACCGTTGCCTCATGGGCCGCAGTCCTCGTTTCCCGGTCGGCATGTATTCCGCGCTTGCCGGCTTCGTTGAGCCGGGCGAAACGATCGAAAACGCCGTGCGCCGCGAAACGAAGGAAGAATCCGGCATCACCGTCGGCCGCGTCCGCTACCACGCCTCGCAGCCCTGGCCGATGCCGCACCAGTTGATGATCGGCTGTTACGGCGAGGCGACGACAACGGAAATCGCCTTTGATTCCGTCGAGCTCGAGGATTGTCGCTGGTTCACCCGCGGCGAAATCGCCGCCATGCTGCAGGAAGGCTCATTCGGAGGCCGCACGCTCCCGATCGAAGGCACGATCGCCCGCCGCCTGATCACCGATTGGTTCGAATGGCGGCATTAAACCGCCCTTCGGAATTCAGCTTCAGAGCTTCCCCCGCATCACATGCGCCTTGTAGACGCCGAGAATATGCACTTTCTCGGAGAAGAACCGCAGTTCTTCGAGCGCCCGCTTGACCGGCACATCGTCGGGATGCCCCTCGATATCGGCGTAGAACTGGGTCGCGATGAACTTGCCGCCGATCTGGTAGCTTTCGAGCTTGGTCATGTTGACGCCGTTCGTCGCAAACCCGCCCATCGCCTTGTAAAGGGCGGCCGGAAGGTTGCGCACATTGAACACGAAGGTGGTGATGAACTGCTCATCATCGCTCTTCCGTTTCGCCGTATCTTCGTCGCGCGACAGCACCACGAAACGCGTCACATTGTTCTCCGAATCCTCGACATTCTCGGCAATGATGTCGAGACCGTAGAGCGGCGCCGCAAGCCTTGGCGCCAGCGCGGCCATGCTGCGATCACCCTTCTCCGCCACCTGCTTGGCAGCCCCTGCCGTGTCGCCGGCCACCACGGCCTTCCAGCCATGGCTGCGGATGATCTTGCGGCACTGGCCGAGCGCATGGATATGGCTGTGCACCGTGCGGATCTCGTCGAGACCCACGCCCGGCAACACCATCAGCTGAAAGCGGATCGGCATGAAATATTCGCCGACGATATGCAGGCGCGACAGCGGCAATAGATAGTGGATGTCGGCGACGCGTCCGGCCAGCGTGTTCTCGATCGGGATCATCGCCAGATCCACTTCGCCCGTCTCCAGCGCCACGAAGGCGTCCTCGAAGGTCGGGCAGGGCAGGGGCTCCATGCTCGGAAACATGTCGCGGCAGGCCATGTCGGAATTGGCGCCGAAGTCGCCCTGGAAGGAAATCTTGTTGGTAGGGGCCAAGGGAATGAGGTCCTTATTTGGAGGAGGCTGAAAGGATCAGCCGGGCCTTGTCGAGATCGGCAGGTGTGTCGACGCCAAGCGGCACGGTCTTGACCACCTCGACATCGATGCGCATGCCCGCTTCCAGTGCCCTGAGCTGCTCAAGCGATTCCCGCTTTTCCAGTGTCGAGGGGACGAGCGATACGAAGCGTTCGAGCGCCACCCGCCGATAAGCATAGAGGCCGATGTGGTGGTAGAGCGGCCCGGCCCCATGCGGTGCCGTCGCCCGGGTGAAATAAAGCGCCCGCAAGCGGCTGTCGGAGAGCGGCGAACCCACCACCTTGACGACATTCGGATTGGTCTTTTCGTGCTCGTCGGTAATCTCGACGGTCAGCGTCGCGATGTCCACCGCCGGATCATCGAGCGGTCGCAGCGCGGCGCGAATGGTCTGCGGATCGATCGTCGGCAGGTCACCCTGCACATTGATCACGATCTTGGCGCGCCCTTCCGGGTCGACCTTGCTCAGCGCTTCGAAGATCCGGTCCGACCCGGACTGATGATCGACACGCGTCATCACCACCTCGAAGCCGGCCGCCTCCACCGCGTCATAGGTCTGYSGSTYRTCSACGGCCACGATGATTCGCCCGACATCGGCTTCCTTCGCCCGTTTTGCCACCTG
>NNBU01000576.1_pt1 | contig 56191 bp, 48 predicted proteins | sample 1173781 | NCBI WGS metagenome assembly NNBU01 (sample SAMN07173937, study PRJNA388173) | plant metagenome | biome: Plant school; feature: Soil; material: Symbiotic tissue of Blasia pusilla L.; isolation source: symbiotic tissue sample KVJ2 | host: Blasia pusilla | place: Norway: Troms, Kvaloya...
AGAGGTCGTCATCCTCGGGCATGACCCGAGGATCCAGACACAAGCCAATGTCGCGCCCCATCTCCCGAAAAAAGGGGGACGCTCCGCTGCGATTTCCCAACAAAATCAAACCGCGACACATTTTTTCATCCCCGCCCATTTTTCCTCCCGTAGACTCMCCCCCGTCCCGCCCTCGGATACACCTGACGATGCGATGTCAGGCGAGGCGKGGCCGGCGCCGGGGAGGAGCACTGTCGCAGGTGCAAGCCCCCGGCCCGCTGCAACGGTCTCCCTCCGGACGTGGGGCTGGAACGAGGGGGTGGCGGTCGGATGCCGCCAAACCTGGATACCCCGATCGGAAGGACGTGCCTCAGAGGCACACAGACAAGGCGCCAATGCTGTCGCGAACATCCAGACAGCGGGGCGAACAAAACGGCGGGGATGATGGCCAAGCTTTCAAGAGCGAGGTCTCATCCCCCGGGCGAGGGTCCCGGTCGGCATGGTGCACCATCCGGCGGGAACCTCCCGGGCCACCGGCCAGGCTGAAGCGGCACATCATGTGTCGCCGCAGCCGGACCCGCGCCCGGTCGAACGTCGGACTTCGGTCCCGACGCCCGTCGCCGCCTTGCCAGAGAGACGCATGCAGTTGGGAAAAATCGCCGAACGGGGCGCCGGAAGGAGCCACATAAAATACTTAGACAGGTTGCTTCTGGCGCCTCGTCCGAGACAAGCATGACCCACCCGGAGGGAGCGATCCCGACCGGTGGCGAAGCATGGCTCCATTTCCCCCCAATTCCCGAACAACCAAACGAAAGGACACCGACATGCCAAACCTCACCACGTCACGCGGCGTACCGATCGCCGAACCGCTGGACCTGCGCCTGACCCGCGACATGCTGGCCGAACAGCGCCTACCCCTGCTCTGCCGGTCGCGCCAATGCCGCCGCAGCCGGACCTGCTGCGGCACCGCTGCCCTGGCGCAGCATCCGGTCGCCCTGTTTGAATTCCTGCCGCCCTGCATGAAGGGCGCCGATGCCGCCACGCGCCGCGCTGTCCTCACCCTCGCTGCCGAAATCGATGCCTGCGTCCCTCGCAACCCCGCGCCGCAGACATGGCCCAAGGAAGAGACCGCAGCGACCCGGCTGCGGGTCCTGCTGGCCATGCTCCACCGCATCCACAGCCGCCCCGGACTGCATCTCGACAGCGAAGTCAAAGCCCTCGCCGCCTGGCAGGCGACCGACCCCGATCCGGCCGAAAGCGCCCACTACCGCCGCGTTATCACGCACAGAAAACCCGAGAAGCGCCGCGCCGGCGAGACGGGTGCACCCGCATGAGGACCGAAAAATGCCGCAAGGCCGACGGCAAGCGCAGGAGACCGGGCCTCCGATCAATAGGGAATGAGGACCGACACCTCAGGTGGCGAGCGCGCGCCGCGCCGCGCCGTCCGGCTCGTAGAGCAGCAGCAGCTCCTGATGCACCGCCGCCTGGAAGGCCAGGATCTCGTGCCGGGTGTCCTCGTAGGACCGGCCGGCCGCGAAAAGGTCGGCCTTCAGGCGGCCGCACAGCGATTTCCAGAACGCCGTCGCGGCGTCCCCGTTCAAGGTGTCCAGCCGTCGGGCGGCTGCGCGAACGAGGTGCCGGCGATGGCCGAGTGGGAAGTTTATAATCGTCTCGGCCGATCGCGAGACGAAGCCGTCATGGTGCATCTTTGGACTCCCCATCTGTTGGTGTCAGGATACCCCTCCAAGGGGCTACGGATCAAGTGGAGACCACCGTCGCAATGACGGCGCGCGGTGGAATGGATCCATGCCATGCCAGTCTGACTGGGGTGACTGAGCCTATACGGTCGACAACGGAGGCCAACTCACCGGACTATGATGCGATCCTAAAATGGCCGCCCCATCTGTCAATTCGTGTTGACAGTTTTCCCAAGAAAATTGTGAAACATCAAAAATGGCTGCGCCCGTCGGGCGGGAATGCCGGCGCCCTACTCCGCCGCCTTCGGCAGATCGTCGGCCTCGACGCCGGGCGCCAGCGGCTCCATCTCGTAGGAATAGCCCTCGAGCATGGTATAGGCCCGCTCGATCGCGGCGATCTGGGCTTCCGCGCCCTTGATCGCATCGGTGATCGATTGCGCCCGCGCGCGCAGCATCGAGCCGAGCACGTCGGCGTCCGGCCGGCGGCCGAGGCGGTCGAGATGTTTGCGCACCCGCGCCCGGTGGCGTTCCAGTTCGAGAATGTGAAAACGGGCCTTGAGGATGTCGTCGGTGAGCTTGCGGCGCAGGCCGGCGACCGGATCGAAAGACCCAGGCTCGCGCTCGTCGAGGATCATGTCGTTGATCAGCGTTTCCAAGACCATGACGCCCTTGAGATCGGCGGGTTCGGCAAGCTGCGGATCGTAGCCGGTGTCGTCGAACACCCGGCGGCGGACGGGATCCTTCAACAGGTCGTAGCAGGTCGAGATCTTGGCAAAGGCCTCGGCATCGCCGCCGCCGTCCGGATGGGCGCTTTTCGCCAGCTTACGATAGGCGGCCTTGATCGCAGCCTCGTCGGCATCGCGGGCCACGCCCAGGAGCTCATAGGGATCGATCACCGCGGCACCCGTTTTTGCCATACTCATACACCCTCGCGCCCAGCCATCCCTCCCCTAACCCGTCGGCGTGGCCGCTTCAAGACGGAACACTGCGTCGTCCCCGGCCGTGACGGGGGCGACCGCGAGGGCCAAGGCTGCGGCCGCGCGACGGCATGGCATCGTTACCACCCATCAAATCTCAAGGAATTCAGTCCGTTGACGCGATTTAGCGGCGACGAGTGTGACTTTTCGTACTTGCCAACTTGTGGAAATGACCCTACCTCTTGTGGCGTTCGGGCAGCAATGATCCCGGAGACTGGACCGATGTGTATCGACCGCCCGCGCGGTCTCTGGGGGCTTTCTCCCGCTGGTAGACGTTCTTTCCCCGTTATCGCGATCCCTCGACGGTTCCGTTTCGGCGGAACTTCAATCCTGCCGCTTCCGGTTCGCCGGCACGGCCCAGAGTAAAAAACACGGGAACAGAGGACACCTCCCATGGCCACCAAGGGCACCGTTAAATTCTTCAACCAGGACAAGGGCTTCGGCTTCATCACCCCGGAAGGCGGCGCAAAGGACGTGTTCGTCCACATCTCCGCGCTCCAGGCGTCGGGCCTGCAGACCCTGCAGGATGGCCAGCAGGTCACCTTCGACACCGAGCCGGATCGCATGGGCAAGGGTCCCAAGGCCGTCAACATCCAGGCCGGCTGATCAAAAGTTTCCGAATGGCGTCCCCCGGGGCGCCATTCTCGCTTTCAGACCTTAGAATTGCCGAAGAACCGCGATAGATCTTATTCCGCCGCTTCCGACGTACCGGACGCGCCCTGTGTCTTCGCCCCACCGGCTATGTCGACCGCCGCAAAGGCTTCGGCAATCAAGTCAGGCGAAACACCTGGCTTGGTCGCCTCCGACGACAGGATCTGCCGATAGCGCCGCGCGCCTGCAAATCCTTGGAACAGCCCGACCATATGTCGCGTCACATGGTTGAGCCGCCCGCCGGACGCGATCACCCGCTCGGCATAGCCGATCATCGCATCGCGCACGGCGTCCCAGTCGACCGGCTTGGCCTGTTCGCCATAGATCCGCGCATCAACTTCGGTCAGCAGCGTCGCATTGTGATAACTCGCCCGCCCGAGCATGACGCCATCCATGACCGCGAGATGCTGAACCGCCTGGTCGAGATCGGAAATCCCGCCATTGATGCCGAGGAAAACATCCGGGTTCTCCCGCTTCATCCGATAGACGAGGTCATAATCCAGCGGTGGGATCTCGCGGTTCTCCTTCGGCGACAGACCCTTCAGCCAGGCCTTGCGCGCATGAATCCAGATCGCGTCGGCCCCTGCCCCGATCATCCGGGCCAGAAAATCCGGCAACACATCGACCGGCTCCTGATCATCCACCCCTATCCGGCACTTGACCGTCACCGGCACCACCGCCACCCGCTTCATCGCAGCAACACAGGCCTCGACCACCTCAGGCGTCTGCATCAGACAGGCGCCAAACGTCCCCGACTGCACCCGGTCGGAGGGACATCCGACATTGAGGTTGATCTCGTCATAGCCGTAGTCCGCAGCGACCTTGACCGCCTCGACGAGTTTGGCTGGATCGGAGCCACCCAACTGCAAGGCGACCGGATGTTCCGCCTCGTTGAACGACAGGAGCTTGGCGCGCGGCCCGTGAATGATTGCATCGGCCACCACCATCTCGGTGTACAACAGCGCCCGCTGGGTCAACTGCCGATGGAAGAAACGACAATGCCAATCAGTCCAGTCGATCATAGGTGCAACGGCAAAGACGGGAGCCTTGAAATAATTGACATATTGTTTTTGTACAGACACTTACGTCACTTTCTTCATCGTCTCGGTTACACTCGTTCGGGGCTGTTTCCGCCGATTTTAGCACTAGATTTGGTCCAGTGGACCAAATATGATAATTCGTGGACCAAATTTGGAGCCGGGCATGGGCACGATCAGCGCGCGCAAGCGCAAGGATGGCAGCGTCGCCTACCGGGCGCGAGTGCGGGTGATGCAGGATGGCGTGACTTATCACGAGACCGAGACCTTTGACAGACGTCCTGCGGCTGCAGCCTGGATTTCAAAGCGCGAACGGGAACTCTCCAAACCAGGGGCAGTCGCCAAATCTAAAAATGATGATCCGACGACATTGGCCAAGGTCATCGACCGCTACACCGAGGAGACTATCAAGGATATCGGTCGCACAAAAGCCCAGGTCTTAGCTGCCATCAAGAAGTACGACATCGCCAATATGCCCTGCTCTTCGATCAAATCGAAAGACATCGTTGAATTCCTGCAATCACTCACGGCAAAGCCACAAACCGTCGGAAACTACGCCAGCCACCTCGGCGCAATCTTCGCGATCGCGCGGCCGATGTGGGGCTATCGGCTCGACGAGCAGGAGATGAAGGACGCCGTCAAGGTTGCCCGACGGATGGGTATCATAACCCGGTCAGCGCAACGCGATCGAAGACCCACCTTGGATGAACTCGATCGGCTGATCAGCCATTTCATTGAACGGCGAAAGAAGGCCCCGCAGGCGATGCCGATGCATAAGATCATAGCTTTCGCGCTATTTTCGACCCGTCGGCAGGAGGAAATTACGCGGATCAGATGGAAAGACTTCCAGAGAGAGCACAAGCGCGTCCTTGTGCGCGATATGAAGCATCCTGGAGAAAAGATCGGCAATCACACCTGGGTGGACCTCCCCGATCAGGCGATCCAGATCATCGGAAGCATGCCAAAGAGCACGTCAGACATCTTCCCCTACTCAACTGACGCCATCTCGGCGAATTTTACGCGAGCCTGCAAGTTGTTGGACATCGATGATCTCCGCTTTCACGACCTGCGCCACGAGGGCATTTCACGGTTGTTTGAGATGGGTTGGAATATCCCGCATGTGGCTGCAGTCAGCGGGCACCGTTCATGGATCAGCCTCAAGCGATATACGCACATTCGCGAGACGGGCGATAAATATGCGGGTTGGCACGGCCTTCAGTTGGTCATCGACACCAAATAGGCAGCCGTCTGCCTACTGTACCATTGGTGCAAGCGCACAACCGCGTAGTGTGGAAAAGGGACTGGTTGCGGGGCCTGATTGCACGGAGACTTGTGCAAACCCGCGCCGGGGCGGCGCCGCACACTAGAGACGCGCCAGATATCTCACCATTTCATACTGGAGGCCAAAAAATCGCGGTATGAGTTTGATAGTGGAACCCTCGGCACCGACCACAATCGCCTGTGAAAGCATTCGACAACGTCCCAAGACCGAAAAGCGCATTGATCGAACTCGCCAGTTCTTCCACACTAGTTTAAATTAACTATCACGCCCTCTTAAGGGCGCCGAAGCCAACGAGTTGCAAGCCTGCAGGCTGAATTTTGACCTGCATTTCTATCAGCGTGTCCGTTTGCGTGGACCAGTGTCGATCCGTGGTAGTAGACTGTAAGCGTCATTTTTAACCCAGAGGCGTTGGCGCTTGATCCAATGGCCCAGCCGCTCTCCGAAGACATTAAGACAAATTCACTAGCGTTCAGACGCTCGCTTGGACTGCGGGTGATGGACATACGGATATCGCGCAATATGGACCTCGACTTCCGTCCAATCGCCAATTCAAGTGCCTTGAAGGTCGTTTCTCGCGAGACACAAGGCATCTCCGCGATAGTTTTGGCTAGCATTTACCGCAATTTACTTGAGCACGCATCGGTGGGAGGACATACTTCCACGTGCTCTCACCGGGCCGCACGGCCGAATTTGCAATCTGACACGCCGACTGATCACGTGAGCTCAGCGAAGGCAGATCCTAGAATTGGAAGGTCGAAAGTTCGGTGTCCATTCCAGAGGCGCCTTTGCGCCACCTCCAAGCTTTGCCTGTTCTCGAAACCTCTCCCGCTGTCGTCAATCAAAGGCGCGACTGATCAAATCTCGCAGCTTCTGTAACGGATGCGCCATTGCAATTCGAAGGACTACCGGATGGGCGCTAAAGTCGGTCACAATTTACCAGCCGGGGCCGGAAACATCATAGGCCGCGAAGATTTCATCAATCGTATCACCCATGAAGTCACGCGAGCAGGTCTGGTCAGCATCCTCGGTGCAGGCGGCATTGGAAAGACGACAGTCGCCTTGGCCGTCGCGGAACGCGCAATCGGTTCTTACGCCGATGGGATATGGCTGATCGACTTCGCTTCGCTGCACGACCCTGCGCTCGTCTGCGGTTCGATCGCCAATTCGGTGGGGTTGAACGTGCATTCCGCCGACGTACAAACCGCTCTGTCCCGCTATCTGAGGGATCGCGAGATGCTGCTGGTCCTGGACAATTGCGAGCATATGGTCGAGGCAATCTCGTCTTGCATCCGCCAGATCCTCGCGAATGCGCCGCGGGTGCGCATCCTCGCAACGAGCCGAACCGCCCTTCGTGTCGATGGCGAGCATGCCCACCGGCTTCCGGGGCTTGAGATACCGTTAGATGATCGGGATCAGACGGCCGAGTCCGCACTGAAATTTTCTGCCGTCCAACTTTTCGTGGATCGCGCGCGGGAGCGTCAGGAAGATTTCGCCCTCAACGATGCGGACGCATCGGCGGTCGTGGATATCTGCAGGAAGCTGGACGGAATAGCTCTCGCCATCGAGCTTGCTGCAATGAGGATCGACGTTTTCGGAGTGCGCAACCTTCGCAAGCAACTGGACGACCGGTTCCGCATTCTCGGTGGACGCCGCGCCGGCCTGGAGCGGCACCGGACCCTGGCCGCGACACTGGATTGGAGTTACGGCCTTTTGTCCGAGCGCGAAGCCGAGCTTCTGCAAACCGTCTCGGTTTTCGCCGGTGCCTTCGAGGTCGACGATGCGTCGGCCGCTTTCGACATCCCGCGCGAGGACGCAGACGGCATGCTCAGCGAACTGGCGTCGCAATCACTTCTCTTCGTCGACGCGGAAGGGCCATATGTGAGGTACCGCCCGCTCGAATCGACCCGCGCCTATTGCCTGGCAAAACTCGCCGAAAGTGGAAGGGAGCCGGAGGTTCGCCTTCGCCACGCCCAACATATTGAGCGAATGCTGGAGCGAACCGCAGCCGACATCCACGATCTCAATTCGGTGCATTCGGGATGGCTGCGTGGCAGACTGCTGGCTGATCTGCGCGCGGCCCTCGCTTGGTTGGGCTCCGCCCCTGCCCATCGAAACCTCTTGATCAATTTGACGGCGGCGGCATCAACGCTTTGGAACCAGCTCTCCCTGACAGACGAGAGCCGAATTCACCTCAGTCGCGCCATCGCCGAGTTGGAAAATGCAGGCATGTCCGTCACGGCGGTGGAAATGAACATGCAACTCAAACTCGCCGGTGCCTTGCTGTTCACACGCGGCAATATTCCGTCTGTCAAGATAGCAGTCTTTCGAGCGTTTCATATCGCAGGCTTGCTCGGCGACAAGACAGCCCAGTTGCAGTGTCTGCGTGTCATGGGCACTCACCAGTTCTTCGGCGGCCACCCACAGGCGGCAACGCAAACATTGGAAGCCTTCCTGTCAATTGCATCGACGGAAGATCCCGCCGCCTGCCCTGAGGGCGAAACCCACCTCGGTGTCGGCGAAATCTGCACCGGACAGCTTCCGATGGCTCGCCGTCGGATGGAGCATCTTTATGCTCAACTGAATCACGACTTTCCCGACAAGAAATTTGCGCAATACCAGTACAGCAACAACGTTGCATTGATGGTCGTGCTTTCTCATGCGCAGTGGCTAACGGACAAGCCTGATGATGCGATCAAAACGATGAACCAGGTCGTCGACTATGCGAGGCAGGCAGGTCACGAACTCTCCTACAGTATCGCTCTCGCTTGGGCATGCATGCTCTTTCAATGGGATGGGCGCTGGCAAGATTGCGAGCGGCACGCGCTAATGCTTCAAGAATTGTGCGAGCGCCACGGGATCGTCATGTGGCAACCCGTTGCCACATTCTGCCGTGGTGCGGTAGAAAGCATGCGCCCGGAAACCATGGCCGAAGGCATCGTACTGATGCGGCAGTCCATCGAAGACTTCCGAGCGATCGGGCATTTGGTTCGGCTGCCATATCATGTCGCAGTGTTGGCAGAAGCGCTTTCCCGCCAGGGACGGGTCGACGAAGCGATGGAGCAGGTTCATGAAGCGCTCGAACTCGCAGACGCGCAAGATGAGCGATGGTGCATGCCGGAAATCCTCCGTATCCGGGCATCCATCGCCGTTGCTCAAGGCCTGCCAGACACGGCAGAAGACCTACTCCTCAAATCGATTGCCACTGCGGACGAAATTCACTCTATCACGTGGCGGCTGAGGGCCTGCAATGATCTGGCGCGACTGTGGCACAGTCAGTCACGCGAGTCAGAGGCCCTGCAACTGTTGCAAACCACGCTGGACGCCGTCTCGACATCCACGGGTCCGGATGTTGTCACAGCACATGCCATTCTCTCCCGGCTGCAATAGCGACTGCGTAGACTGGTTGACGAGACGATCAACGGGCGGCCATCTGAATGTCCGTTCCGCCTGCCTGATCGGATGCTCGTTGATGCGGGCAAACCATCTTTGCATCAAACCATCGGGCGCAAATTCCCCATTCTCATTGCCGTAGGCACGGAACCAATTACCGCTATCGTCGTGGTCTTCACAGGCATATGGCACGGTGATGCGCCCATTTTCGTTCCGGAAATGCCTGCGTCTCTTGCGCATCGCCGTGGAAACTCCGCACGATTGCGCCATTCCGTTAGCGGTATGGGCAAAGTCGACCCGCGCAGGGTCACGAACGTTCCACCCATCTTCAGCGTGGCGAACCTATTCCTTGGCGGTCTCTTCGGTAAAGCGAGGAAACGGAGGACGTGACACGGCTCATTTCAACACCAGTCGACGCTTCTCAACGGAGCGGAGGCGCAGGGTCGCGCGTCTCCGCCCGTCATTTCCGATTTGCGTGATCTTCGAACGCTTAGGTCAGACTGCGTCTCTCGCCGCTTGCTGGGCCCGCTGATAGCTCTCGGCGACGGCCGCATAATTCGGTGCGACCATGCCGTATAGCTGCGCCAGAGCCGCCGCCTCCGGCCGCGCCCAGGTGCGGTGAAGTTCAGACAGAAGCGCGTTTGTCGATGTGGGCTTGACGCCGCCCTGCACGAAGCGGGCGAGCGTGACGCGGGATGCCATTTCACTGGGATCACCAGAGGCATCGATCACTGCATAGACGTCGTAGCCAGCGACAGAGGCATCAAGTGCCGGGAACATGACACAGACGCTTGTCCATACGCCGGCCATCACAAGCGTTTTGCGGCCAGTGGCCTTCACGACAGCGACGAAGTCATCATTATCCCAGGCGTTCACTTCACCCTTCCGGGGCACGTAAACGGCGTGCGGCGCATCGGCATGAATTTCGGGCATCAGTGGCCCATTGCTGCCGTTCGGTTCGGAAGCGGTCGTGATGACAGGGATATCAAGAAGCGTCGCCAACCGCGCGATCATCGCAACATTCCTGCGCAGGTCAGCGATCGGGATATCCTTTACCGTCTGGAACAGTCCCGACTGATGATCGAGCAAAAGGATCACAGTGTCTGAGGGATCGATGAGAGCGGCACCTCCGCCAGAGGCCAGGACGCTCGTTTTTCTGCGGGTTTCAATACTCACTGTCTTTCTCCATGATCCGGGTTCAACAGCGACGATCAGAGGATCGTGCCGGACCAATGGATACCGCGGCGATCCGGAGGGGATAAGTTAATCCCCGACAAGATCAGTTAAGCACTGCAAACCGAAGAAGCGGACAGATAAGGATCATCTCGATTGAAAATGGGATCGAGATTGTAAGACACGCACCACAGACTGGAAAAATGTCATTTTTTTCTGGACTTCACAACAGATTGGAAAATCCGAGCCAGTGTTCTGTTTTCATTTCACCCTGTTTCACACCGCTTTACTCGCCAGGCGACGAACCAGAGCGCATATTTCCGTCATCTGATGAACACCGATCCGCCGAAGTGGTGGGCGTCAGGTTCCCCGCCCCCGGCTCCCTCCCCCGGGAGGCTCCCTGAGCGCGCCGAGACCCTTCGGACATCCCCGCCCCGCCCCTGTCCCAGCGGGTCCGGCGCGCTCTTTTTCCTGCTCCGCCCCGGACATCAGCTTAAGGGGCCGCAGGATCAATCCAGCCGAACATGTCCTTGGCGCGAACCTCAGCAATTCGCCACGACTTGAGGGGGGCGGAAACGGACCGGCTTATCGCTCAATAAGAAAGTTTTCTCGCGTGTAGAGCGGCTGAAACCCCGATCTGAGGAGGTTGTCATAGGACGTGCGATTTCGTCCCGGCGCGGGTTCGGCGGTCTCGACGGCAAAGACATCAACGCCCAGCTCAACTCCGACGTTCACGCGGTCACCGATGAGCGCTCCTTGTACACCGCGGCCTCGGTACTCCGGCAGCGTCGTACCGCCCCCCAGCCAGGCATAGCCGTCTGCGACGTACATCGTTGCAGTCCCGACCGGGGTGTTGTTCCAATAGGCCAGGTGACAACTCCACCCCTGTTTGCCGACAAGAGATGACCAGAACGGCGCGAGCTTCTGTGGGAATCCGAAACCGAGACACATCAATTCGCCGAACATACGCGTCTCTTCCTTCCCAGCGAGGCGAACCTCTACGGGACTGGTCCACTGCATCGGCCCGGCCGGCGCCTGGCGCGAGAGCTTCGTCCAACTGACATCAAGTTGCCGGAGTCGACGATCCGAGATCCATTGGAGAACGTCACGGTTCGCGTGGCTCCGGTTGATTTGCACATGCCGTGCACCGGCACGGCCGGCAAACCATGTCAAAGCGCGATCGAGATCTTGCACATCGGTCACACCGAGCACGCGGTTCAGACCGATTGCTGGCGCGAACGGCAAAGACACCATGCATCCGTCCCCGATCGAGGCGAAAGCGAGTTGGTCCTGATCGACCATGGCTCTTGGGGCCACATGAAACAGATTGAGAAATGCCTGAACTTCAATGGCTTCTTCGCGCGGAATCGTTTGGTAGGGCATCGGAGCCTTTTTCATATTGGATGCTGAAAGGAGTGGGTTCTACGCGCATTCGCGACCCGCCTGCACTCGTCTGAGTGGTGCAGAGCGGCACGAGACATGGGCAACGGTGGCTGCCCTGAGGCGCCCCGGTGCGATGGCACCGTCACGCGGCCGGCGCCGAGATCTTCCGGTGGTGCACCAGAGACACGTCTTTCAGATCATAGACCTTGTCGAACGTACCCGATCGATAGGAGATATATCGCTGGTGAACATCTTCGTACTCTGCTGTCTCCGCCAGCTTGGCTGCGGCATAGGTCTTCGTGAACCCGGAGAGTTTCAGTGTTGCGGCACCGCGCCCGGGCTGAAGCACCAGAAGTGACTTGTCCACCAAGACAGCAATCGAGGCTGCCACATCGGCATCCTCGATACCGTCACCACGCGCGACCACGAGTGCTGCGTCCAGTGAAAACGCATCCTGGAAAATTGACAGCCGACGAAGCACGCTTTGATCCTCGTCGCAGAGACCGATATAGCTCCAGTCGAGCATCGACTGAACGGTCTGATGACGTTGAGGCGCGCAGCGATTTCCCCGCCAGGCAAGGGCAAGCTGGTTGTCTAGCAGATCGCAGATGCGATCGAGCCCATAGGAACCAGTGCGGCTCGCCACCAGCTCGATAGCAAGCGGATTGCCTTCAAGGCGTCGGCATAAGGCAGCGACAATCCCGATTTGCTCGTCATCCATGGGGCCGGAATATCCACCATCAACGGCGCGATCAACGAACAGACGCACCGCCGGCCATTGCAAGGCATGTTCTACGGAAATTTCGGCAGCGAGCGGCGGACAGGCCAAAGGCTTCAAAATGTGAACGACTTCCCCCGGCAATCGAAAGGCTTCGCGACTTGTCGCGAGGAGATGCACGGTGGAGGCGTGTCGAAGCATGCGCTCGACGACCTCGGCCACAGCATCAATCATATGTTCACAATTGTCCAACGTGAGCAAAGTCCGGCCGGCCGACAGGAAAGTGGCCAATTGCTCGAGCGTGCAGTCCCTCACCATGACCCCGGCGGCGGAGGCGATCGCCTCCACGAGAGATCCGATGTCACTCACTGTGCTGAGATCCACGAAGCAAACCCGATCGAAACTGCTTACGCTATGGATCGCCATGACCGCGAGCGTGGTCTTGCCGACGCCTCCGGGTCCAACGATTGTGACCAGCCGCTTGTCTTGAATTGCCTTCGTCAACTCAACGAGGCATTCACCGCGTCCAACCGGGCAAGAATGTGGAGCTGGCAAGCTGCCCGCTCGATCTGCAAGCGACGGGCACTCCTGAGAGCCGTCGAATTCTGCCTCATGGTCGGCACTGTCCTCCCAGTCGACGGGGGCAACGAAGCAGTAGCCGCGTCCGGCGATGCTGACGATGTAACGCTCACCGTTTTCACCGCAATGAATCTCCCGGCGCAAATGCGCCATTTGGACCCGCACATTCGAATCTTCGACCGTCAGACCGGGCCACGCGAATGACATCAGATCGCGTCTCGACAAAACCTGTCCATGGCGGTGAACGAGGGCTGCCAACATATCGAAAGCCCGACTGCCGAGCGCAACCGCGAGACCATCCCGCAACAGAATTCTGGCGGACGGCTGAAGGCGATATGGCCCGAAGACATAGAAACCCTCTGTGCTTTTATCTGACATCTCAGCACCCCAAAGAAAGCGCTTCTCCAAGAAGCGGGCGTTCGTTCATCGTTGTTGCAAAAGATTTAGTTCAATGCCCGCCGCATGGCTCGTTAAATCCAGTAAACGCCTCGCTTTTACTTCGCTTTCCCAAAAATTAGAGCAGACAGATCTTCGGGAATTTCCCTGAAATTATCGTGGTTTAACTCGCCGTGGGGAGGAATTTGCGGAACCTTCTTCCGCACTGAATGGGCATTTTGCCCTCAGTCCCGCAACAATCCGGAGATACAACAATGCGCCGCCTCTTGATGTCCTCGCTGCTCACCATCGCGCTCGTTTCAACCGCTGCAGTGCCGCTCCCTGTACAGGCTGCCCAACCCGCAAATGTCGCCACAGAGACGGCCGTCACCGTCCACTACCGCTCCATCGCAATTGACGGAGTAAACGTGTTCTATCGGGAGGCTGGCCCGGCCGACGGTCCGGTGGTCCTTCTCCTGCACGGATTTCCCACGTCTTCGCACATGTTCCGCAACCTCATTCCGCTGCTGGCGGACAAGTATCGCGTCATCGCCCCGGATTATCCCGGCTACGGCCAGAGTGACGCCCCCGACCATAGCGAGTTCGCCTACACCTTCGCCAACCAGGCCGACATCGTGGACAAGCTGGTGACCACGTTGCAGGCGGACAGATACACCATGTATGTCATGGATTACGGTGCGCCGATCGGCTATCGCCTGGCGCTCAAGCACCCCGAGCGCGTGAGCGGCCTGATCGTGCAGAACGGCAATGCCTATGATGAGGGCCTGCAGTCACCGTTCTGGGATCCCATCAAGCTGTACTGGAACGACCGTTCGCAGGCCAATCGCGACGCATTGAATGGGCTGGTCACGCTGGAGACCACCAAGTTCCAGTACACAGATGGCATGGGCGACGTCGAACGTATCAGCCCAGACAACTGGGTTCACGATCAGGCGCTGCTCGATCGCCCCGGCAACAGGGACATCCAGCTCGACATGCTGGGGGACTACGGGTCGAACGTGCCGCTGTATCCGCAATTCCAGGCCTTTTTCCGTGAACGCCAGCCGCCGACGTTGATTGTCTGGGGCAAGAACGACAAGATCTTTCCGGAAGCCGGAGCTCACCCCTATCTGCGCGATCTGCCCAAGGCCGAAATCCACATTCTCGACTCCGGCCATTTTGCCCTGGAAGACCGGCTTTCGGTGATGGCGCCATTGATCCATGATTTTCTTGACCGCAATCAGGCAACGCGCTGAGAGCAAGCCGCGGGGTGGATAACCCTGCCTGGAGAGCATCTGTTGTGAGACCGGTGCTCTCCGAGTGTTCAGGCATCACACAGCCGAGCCGGTACGCTGAAGGTCTTTACCGTTTTTTACTAGAGCAGTTCTGGTCTACCATGTGACCCTCGTATGGCGTTCAACAGACTTGAGGGAATCGTATTGACCGGAGCTTTGGCCGAGAGCCATCAGCGCTCTTACTCCTTCGGACCGTTTGTTCTTATCCCCGAGCGGCAACTGCTCGTGGAAGGGGAGAAGCCGGTTCGTATAGGAGGGCGCGCGCTCGACGTGCTGACCGCGCTGGTCGAACGTCCCGGCCAGGTCGTTGACAAGCGCGAACTTCTGTTACGCGTCTGGCCCGGTCTCGCGGTCGACGAGGCCAATCTTAAGGTCAACATGGGGGTGATCCGCCGCGCACTCGGCGAAGGCGCGGGCCATCCGCAATATATCGCCACTGTCGTGGGGCGAGGTTATCGCTTCGTTGCGCCGGTTTCTCTGAGTGGCGCACCGAGCCCGAGCCAAAGCCAAGCCAGGGCTGTCGAGCGCACGCACAACTTGCCCATCGGCACCACACGCATTGTCGGACGCGCAGAAACAATTATCTCGATCCTGCGGGAACTCGACAGTGCTCGGCTCGTGACGATTGTCGGCACCGGCGGGATCGGCAAAACCACGGTCGCGCTTGCTGTCGCTGAGCAGTACATCGGTCGTTTCGCGGATGGCGTCTGGTTCGTAGACCTTGCCGCCCTGAAAGATCCACACCTTGTTCCCAACGCGATTGCAACCGCCGTCGGACTGACGGCTCACTCGGCCAATCTGACGGCAGCTCTTGGTGCGGCTCTGCAGGAGCGCGCGATGTTGCTGGTCCTGGACAATTGCGAGCATGTGATCGAGGCTGTGGCAATATGCGTGCAGAGGATCCTGGCGAGTGCAAGAAACGTCAAGATCCTGGCGACGTCGAGGGAGCCCTTGTCGGTCAAGGGCGAACGTGTTCGCCGACTAGCCGCGCTGGCGTTGCCGCCAGTCTCCTCCGCTCCGCAGATGAACGCGAAGGATGCACTCGGCTTCTCCGCAGTGCAGTTGTTTGTCGATCGTGCGTCCGACAGGAGCGCGACCTTCTCGATGCGGGATGCCGATGCCGCAATCATCGCCAAAATATGCCGGCGTCTAGACGGCCTTGCTTTGGCGATAGAACTGGCCGCGACACGCATCGATACCTTTCGCCCGGCCGAATTGCTCGACCGGCTCGACGATCGCTTTCGCCTGCTGCTTGGCCGGCGAGCGGGACCGGAGCGCCACCGCACCCTCGCAGCTACGATCGACTGGAGCTATGAACTGCTGGCCGACAGCGAAAGTACGCTCATGCGTCGGCTATCTGTATTTTCAGGCACCTTCACGCTCTCGGAGGCCTGCCGGGTGGCATCCGACGAAACGACGGACCAGTTCCAGGTCATCGACGATCTCGGCGGACTGGTGGCGAAGTCACTCCTCGCTGTTGACCTGCTGGACACCGAGGTCACTTATCGAATGCTGGAAACGACTCGGGCCTATGCATCGGAGAAATTGGCCGCAACGGCCGAGTTCGAACAGGTCCGCCGGCTGCATGCGCTTCACGCGCTCGATGTTGCCATCCAGGCCAAAGCCGAACTTGCAGCCATACCGATGCCCACATGGCTGGAGCGCTATCGCCCAAAGATCGACGACATCAGAAACAGCTTGGACTTTGCCTTCTCCGGTCGCGGCGATGAGGCACTCGGGGTGAAACTGACCATTGCTGCTATCCCATTTTGGGAGCGGCTGTCGCTTCTCGAAGAGTGCCGTTTCGCCGTCGAGCGGGCGCTGGACGACCGCTATGCCGAACATCGAAACGAGCGTGACAAACTGGAGCTCCTGTTATCCAAAGGCGCGACCCGCCTCTTCACGCGCGGCCCCGTCCCGGAGGTGAAACAAGCTTTCACAATGGCTCTGGACGTCGCCAGCAAGCTCGGTGACACCGACCTTTGCATCGAATGTTTGCGTGGACTTTCCCAATACGAGCTTTGGGCAGGCGATTCGCGCGCGTCTCTAAGCTACGCCGAGCAGGTTAGGAACATCGCCGCAGGCATTGGGGAGGAGCATCTCGCGCGAAAGGTCGATGGTCAGACCGGCAGCGCACTTCACTATCTGGGCGACCTCACCGCTGCGCGCAAGCAACTTGAGGGCTTTCTCGCGTCGGTGACAGCAGCGTCGGCAAGTTCCAACGTGTCGCGTTTCGAGTTCGACCAACTGTCTGAAGCACGCGGCTCTCTGGCAATGGTTCTCTGGCTGCAGGGATACTCCGACCAGGCAATTGCCATGGCCCGGCAACAACTGGAGGAGGCCGAGAGGCGCCACTATCCTGTTCCGCATTGCGCCGCGATCCTCATCACTTCGGTCTGTATCGCCATCTATGTTGGAAACTTCGACGAAGCACAGGAGATGTTGGACTTCGCAGACCAGTTTGCTGCCGAACACGGATTGGCACTCTGGAGTGCGATCTCCATCTGCATGCGTGCCAAACTCTGTATCGATATGAACCGTCCTGTCGATCTCGAAGCTTACAGGCTCGCTCTCGATGAACTTCGCGAGAGCGGCCTCGGCATGCGCTATCCGCCGTTCCTCGGAAACTACGGCCATGTCCTCTCCCTTCGTGGTGATGTCGACGGGGCACTGGCTTGCATCAACGAGGCGATCGCGCTGTATTCGGGAAGTGGGCAGGACTGGGGCCTGCCTGAAATGCTGATGATGAAGGGGAATTTCATTCGCGCCGGTGGTCGCGATACCTGGTTCGATCAGGCGGCAGCCTGCTATCGGGAATCCATCGACCTTGCCCGCCAACATGGCTCGCTGACCTGGGAGCTCCGTTCGGCAATGCAGTTCGTCACCTTGTGGCGCGAGGCTGGTGGTCATCAACAAGCAGAGGAGACGCTGTCTTCGGCCTATGAGAAATTCGAGGAGGGCTTCTGGACGGCGGACTTGCGGCGCGCGCGTTCACTTCTTGATCAAGCGTGATCCATGTGCGGCCGCAGGGATTGCCTCAACGGAGGGATGTCAATGAGCGTTTTTGAATCTGAGAGCGCAGCGACGTACACCTTCGGGCCTTTCGTGTTCGTACCCGAACGGCAGTTGCTGATGCGCGGTGATGCTGCGGTTCGCATCGGCGGCCGGGCACTCGATATCTTGACACTGCTGGTCAAGCGAGCCGGCGAGGTGGTCGGCAAGGCAGACCTCATGCAGCATGTCTGGCCCAATCTCCTCGTCGACGAAGGCAATCTCAAGGTGAACATGGCTGCACTCAGGCGGGCATTGGCCGCTCATAGCGAGGGCGTGTTCATCGAAACCGTTCCAGGCGAAGGTTACAAGTTTGTCGCGGAGGTCGACGTCGGCCGTTTCAACGCAGCAAAGCAGCCCTTCGCTCGTCCTTCGAACCTGCCGGCGGCTCCACGCGTTTTTGGCCGAGACAAGGAGATTGAAGCGCTCTTGGCAGGACTCGCACGCGGACGGCTCATCTCGATCGTCGGAACAGGCGGTATTGGCAAGACGACGGTGGCGCTTGCGGTTGCAGACCGGTCCACCGACCATTTCCGGGATGGCGTCCTGCTCGTCGACTTCGCGCCTCTGCGAGAGGCAGATCTCGTTGCCAATGCAGTTGCGAGGGCGATGGGAATCGAAGTGCACTCGGCTGACGTGCTCACCTCCATATGCCGACAAATCCACAAACAGGAGATACTGATCGTCCTGGATAACTGCGAACACCTCACGGAAAACGTCGCAGCATGTGCAGCTCGGATTCTCGAAGCGGCGCCCGCCGTCAGGCTTCTGACAACCAGTCGGGAGCCTCTCAACATGGTCGGGGAGGACGTCCATATCCTTTCCGGACTCGCCACTCCACCGTCATCGAACACGTTGACGGCAGCGCATGCGATGACGTTCCCGGCAATCCAGCTCTTCGCCGACCGTGCTGCTGAACGCATGGACAATTTCAAGCTCAGCGATGCGGATGCATTCGTCGTTGCCGATATTTGCCGAGGCCTCGACGGGATCGCACTTGCCATTGAACTTGCCGCAATGCGTATCGACATTTTTGGAATTCGCGGTCTTCACAGCCAAATCGAAGACCGCTTGCGCCTGCTGGCCGGCAGAAGAGGTGGACTGGAACGTCATCGCACTTTGAGCGCGACCCTCGACTGGAGCTACAGACTGCTTCCACCATCCGACGCGCACATGCTGCGCGTCGTGTCGGTATTCGTTGGCCCGTTCAATGTCTCCGGTGCCAGCGCCGTATCCGGCACAACAAGAGACGCAACAGCACAGGCGCTCGCGAGGCTTGCGGCGAAATCGCTTCTCGCGATCGATCACGGCGCAAAGGATGTCTCCTATCGCCTCTTGCAAACGACACGCGCCTACTGCCTCGAGCTGTTGCGGAGTGAGGACGAAGAATGGCTCACGAGGCAGCGCCATGCCGAATACGTGCTCTCGATCCTCGACGAAGCCGCAAGGGAGTGGGGTATCCGCGCCGACGGAGATTGGGCTGCGACATACTGGAGCGTGATTGATGAATTGCGCAACGCGCTTCATTGGGCCGCCCAGACAGACGGAGCGGCCTTTCTGCAGATACGGCTGGCGACAGCGGGACTGCTCTTATGGAACCATTTCTCGCTGACGGAAGAATGTCGACTCCACGTTGAGCAGGCCATCGGCAAGCTGGACATGGCGCAACTGTCCGGCAGCGCATACGAAATGCGGTTGAAGGTATGGCTGGGAAACACGACCATGTTCACCCGGGGGCTCTTGCAGGAAACCATCCACACACTACAGCAGGCTCTAGCGATTGCTACCGAACTCGACGACACAGAGAGCATGCTGCGCTGTTTGAGAAATCTCGGAATTCACTATCTCTTCACCGCAAATTATCATGAGGGACTGGCCTTCCTGGAAAGGTTTGCAGCGATTGCAACGGAGCGCGACAAGACCGCGATACCCGATAACGAGTCGCATATTGCCATCGGTGAGCTCTTTCTCGGCCGATTGCTGAGCGCTCGCGATCGTCTGGAACGGCTGAGGGTCATCGAAATTCGCCACTCCCAAACCTCACCGCAACTGCGATATCATTCGAACAGATCCGTCGATGTTTGTTGCATACTCTCACAGGTTCAATGGCTGACGGGGCTTCCCGACACCGCCGCCGAGCTGGCGAACACTGCCATTGAGAGCGCAAAAGCGAGCAATCATCATCTGTCCCTGACCAGTGCTCTTTCCTATGCGTGCCCCGTATACTTTTGGATCGGCGATGTGGAGAAATGCACGCTGTGTCTTGAGATGCTGCAAAGCATTGTCGACCGCCACGGTTTCGACGTCCGAAGACCAATTCCAATGTTCTATCGCGCAGCGGTGACTTGTCTGCGAGGCCAGGCAAGTGAGACGGGGCTTTACGAGCTCGAACGCGCCGTTGCCTACTTCCGTGCCAAGGGGCATCTTGCTCGCATGCCCTATTATCTGGGTGTCCAGGCGGATTTCCTGGCAAAAGCCGGCCAGACAAAACGCGCGGAAGAAAAGATCGTCGCCGCGCTGGAGCATGCAAACTCCCGAAGCGAGATGTGGTGTTTGGCCGAACTGTTGCGCATCAAGGCCTCGATCCGGATCAGCATCGGCCGGACCGCTGAGGCCGAGGCTTTGCTGGCGAGGTCGATTGTCGTTGCGCGAGACGCAGGAGCCTTATCGTGGCAACTGCGCTCCGCGACCGACCTTGCCCGTCTTTTAACATCAGAGACGAGACATCGGGAGGCCTATATAACGCTGGCACCGGTCGTGAGAACATTTGCAGAGGGCGCCTGGACACGCGACCGTGTCGCGGCAAGCCAACTGCTCGAAAAGCTCGTGGTTTTCCAGAATGGCGACCGCTCAATCAGGCTCTGGGACCGGACGAGGCTTGCCGAATGAAGCAGTCTATGACCGACCATGTTTATCAAAGGAGATCGCGTCATGAGTTTCCCGCCAATCCACCGGGTCGTCACCGGGCACGATGCCGACGGCAAATCTGTCGCAGTGCTTGACGGACCGCTCGCCACCGTCGTCAATATCACGGCACTCCCCGGACTGATCTTCCACGAGGTCTGGGAAACAGGAGGCACTCCGGCACCCGTTGACAATGGGCCAGACCCGACGCTGCAGCCCATGATGCACAGCGCACCGGTAAACGGGACGCGCATTCGGTTTGTCGATATGCCGCCCGATGAGAACCTGACCGGTGGTGAGGCGCAGATCAAGGAGCTTTTTGCCGAACTCAACGGCATTGATGCCATGATGCTGGCGGACGATTCACCACACCCCATGATGCACCGTCACGAAGCCGTGGACTACGGCATCGTCCTGGAAGGCGAAGTCGTCCTAGTACTCGAAAAAGAGGAAGTCGCGCTGCGGCCGGGCAGCGTCGTGGTTCAACGAGGAACCAATCACGCCTGGTCCAATCGTTCCGGAAAGCCGTGCAGGATGGTCTTTATCCAGATCGACGGGAAATATGACCCCGCAATATCGGCAGTTCTTTGACAGCGATGAAGCCGACCGGCCTTGGAACTGTGAGCATGATGCCTGGGTCTGCCCGCCCCTGAAGAAGGGGCGGGTCTTGAAAAAAGCCGCATGCGACCTCCCGGGAAGCCACTAGCTCTGGAAGAATACCAACAGGTCTTCGTTGATCACATCCGGATGCGTCGTGCACATTCCATGGCTCAGTCCCTCGTAGGATTTCAACTTACCGTTGCGCAGCAATGCTGCGGTCGGCGGGGCGGCCAAAGGAAAGGGGACAATCTGGTCGTCTTCGCCGTGCAGAACGAGCACCGGCTGGTCGATTGCCTTCAGGTCCTGGGAGAAGTAGGTCTCGGAGAGAGCCTTGACACAGTCATACTGTGCCTTGGCACCGCCCATCATCGCCTGACGCCACCAGTTGCGGATCACCCCGTCGCTGGATTCAACGCCCGTCTTGTTGTAGCCGAAGAACGGGCCGGATGGGATTTCGAGAAAAAACTGGGCCCGATTGCCAGCAATCGCGTGACGGAAACCGTCGAATACTTCGACGGGAATTCCCGAAGAATTCTCGGTCGTCTTCAGCATCAGCGGGGTGATTGCCGCGATCAGGACTGCTTTTGCGACCCTGCCCTTGTCGGCGCGTGAGACATAACGTGCAACTTCCCCGCCGCCGGTCGAGTGCCCGACGTGGATGGCATCCTTCAAATCGAGGTGCCGCACCAGTTCGGCGACGTCGGATGCATAGGTATCCATGTCATTTCCGAACGTGGTCTGCGTCGAGCGACCGTGGCCGCGGCGATCGTGCGCGATAACCCGGTAGCCCTTGTTGGCAAAAAACAGAAGCTGACTGTCCCAATCGTCGGAACTGAGCGGCCAACCGTGGTGAAAGACAACCGGCTTGCCGTCGCGCGGTCCCCAGTCCTTGTAATAGAGCTCAGTCCCGTCAGTGAGTGTGAAAAAAGTCATAGCGACATTCTCCGTGTTGATCTGGATCTGCGGGCCTGCAGCCAGTGCTTGATTTGGGAGTAGAGAGCCGATTGTCGTCACCGCTCCCGCCAGGAGAAGATCTCGCCGAGTTACGGGCAGTCCATTTGTCGTCACGATCAAGGTCATCCCGTTCTCCAAAGAAGGCGGATCGAGCCACAAGGCATGCCAAGCGTGGCTCATCACATGGTCACAGACGAGTTAAAGTCCGAAAATCTGGGGGAAATCTGAGGTCGGCCCGCGAGAGCCCGGCAAGGAACGGGGTCTCCAATGAGGGTCTCGCACATCAATATTCTGTTCGAGGCAGCGGACGCCCTATTCTATCCCCCTCACCGGGCTTCACAGCATTTTGCAAGGCTTTACTCACCCGCATTCTGAAATGCCCCTAGCCTTCCGGTCCACAGGGTCAGACGACGTCGAAGCGCCCCGCTCGGCCGCCGCCCCAGAGGATTCGAAGAATGAAAATCTATCTGCTTTCACTGGCCGCCGGCCTCCTGGTCGGCGTGATCTACGGCTTGCTCAACATCCGCTCTCCAGCGCCACCCATCGTGGCCCTGATCGGCCTGCTTGGAATTCTTGCCGGCGAACAGGCGGTGCCGGCAGCCAGGCGTCTGATTTCCGGCGCACCGATCGACGTTTCTTGGTTTAGGTCCCATTGCGTGCCGCATGTCTTCGGCGAACTTCCGGGCGCGAAGCCGCAGCCGGCGGACCGGGCGACCGAGACGGAGCTGGGCTGATGCGGAATTCACAATCATCCTTACGTGACCCGGTGACCGCCGAAGTGGTCCTTCACAACGGACGCTTCGCGACGCTCGACCGGAGCAACCCCTTTGCCAGTGCTGTCGCAATCAAGGACCAGAAATTCCTGTTGGTCGGCACCGAAGCCGAGGTGATGTCTCTGGTGGGCGCCGAGACCAAGGTTGTCGATCTCAAGGGGCGGCGCGTTTTGCCCGGTCTTTGCGACAACCATACGCATGTCGTCCGTGGCGGTTTGAACTTCAACATGGAACTGCGGTGGGATGGCATTTTCTCGCTGGCCGATGCCATGAACATGTTGCGGCATCAAGTGGCCATGACACCGCCGCCGCAATGGGTGCGGGTCATCGGAGGCTTCAGCGAGAACCAGTTTTCGGAAATGCGTCTTCCAACGCTCGACGAGATCAATGCCGCTGCACCGGATACGCCTGTCTTCATTCTGCACCTTTACGACCGCGCGCTTCTGAACGGTGCTGCCCTTCGTGCAGTCGGTTACACCAAGGACACACCAGATCCACCCGGAGGAGAAATCCAGCGCGATGCCACCGGCAATCCCACAGGCCTTTTGCTGGCCCGGCCGAATGCCGGACTTCTTTATTCCACCCTCGCCAAGGGCCCGAAACTGCCCTTCGACTACCAGCTGAATTCGACCCGCCACTTTCTGCGCGAACTCAACCGCCTGGGTGTCACTTCGGTGATCGACGCAGGCGGCGGATTTCAGAACTATCCTGATGACTATGCCGTCATCCAGAAATTGGCAGACGACGGCCACATGACCGTACGCTTGGCATATAACCTGTTCACCCAGAAGCCCAAGGAGGAGACGCAGGACTTCCTCGCCTGGACCTCCTCGGTCAAATACAAACAGGGCAACGACTATTTCCGGCACAATGGTGCAGGCGAAATGCTGGTCTTCTCGGCAGCGGATTTCGAGGATTTTCGCGAACCGAGGCCCGAGCTTGCGGGCACGATGGAGGCCGATCTTGAGGAGGTAGTTCGCATCCTGGCGGAGAACCGCTGGCCCTGGCGCATGCACGCGACCTATGACGAGACGATCTCCCGGGCTCTTGATGTCTTCGAAAAGGTCAACCAGGATATTCCGCTCGAAGGACTGAACTGGTTTTTCGATCATGCCGAGACCATTTCGGAGCGATGCATCGATCGGGTCGCAGCTCTTGGTGGCGGGATCGCCGTCCAGCACAGAATGGCTTACCAGGGCGAGTATTTTGTCGAGCGCTACGGCCACAGCGCTGCGGAAGCAACACCTCCCGTCGCCCGAATGTTGGACAAGGGTGTGAAGGTCTCTGCCGGCACTGATGCAACACGCGTCGCATCTTACAATCCCTGGGTAGCACTGGCCTGGCTGGTTACAGGCCGTACCGTCGGGGGCACGAAGCTCTATCCACGTTCCAACTGCCTGGATCGCGAGACCGCCCTCAGAATGCTCACCGAGAATGTCGCCTGGTTTTCCAACGAAGAAGGGAGCAAGGGCCGCATCCAGACGGGCCATTTTGCTGACCTCATTGTCCCGGATCGGGATTTCTTCAACTGCGCGGAGCAGGACATATCGTTTCTGACGTCGGAACTGACGATGGTCGGCGGCAGGATCGTGTTCAGCGCCGGTGATTTCCGCGAGCTTGATGAAAACCCACTCCCACCCGCAATGCCCGACTGGTCTCCTGTCCGCACGTTCGGCGGCTATGGGGCGCCCGGTTGGGCTGGCAGCGGGGGCGAGCACAATTTGCGACGCCAAGTCATCAGCGCCTGCAGTTGCGCTTCAAGCTGCAATGTCCATGGCCACGATCATGCCGCCGCCTGGGCCTCGTCCTTGCCGACACGCGATCTCAAGGGCTTCTTCGGAACACTCGGATGTCAGTGCTGGGCCGTGTGAGGAGCTCGTGTTCACCGCCGTACCACCAGGATGGAGAAGAAGCACATGACCATGATTACGACGACCAAGAGAATCCCCACGCGACCCACGCAAGCTGTCTTAGCTTTCGGGAGTACGATCGGCCTCTTGATGCTCTGCGCGGCCTACTTGCAGGGCTCAATCACCAAACTGCTGGATTTTGAGGGGGCTGTCAGCGAGCTACAGCATTTTGGCCTGTATCCGGCAGGGCCTCTCGCAGTGACGCTCATCCTCTTCGAGATCGGCGCGTCAGTGATGGTGATCAGCGGGTGCTTCCGCTGGATCGGCGCCGGTGCCCTATCCCTATTCACCCTACTTGCCAGCTTCATCGCTCTGCGCTTCTGGGAATTGCCCTCTGGCATGGTGCAGACGATGGCGATGAACGCATTTTTCGAACATGTCGGCCTCGCTGGCGCCTTCTTGCTTGTGGCCGGGCATGATCTGAAGGACCGGCGGCGGGCCGGCAAGCGGTGGACGAGATGAGCGGGAACGTCAGCTCCGCGCTCGCGCCGTTTCGTCAACGTGTCTTCCTCATTCTGTGGATCGCCACAGTGGTGGGCAATACCGGAACCTTCATTCGCGATGTCGCCAGCTTTTGGCTCGCCACGGATATCAGTCTTTCGCCGTCCGACATTGCGCTGATCCAGGCGACATCCACACTGCCGATCTTTCTTCTGGCCATTCCGGCAGGTGTGCTTGCCGATATTCTTGATCGGCGGCGCTTTCTCGTGGTGACCCAGGTGATACTGTGTGCTGCCAGCCTGGGCCTCCTGGTGGTATCTGCAACAGGCACACAATCGATCACGTCCTTGGTGGCGCTGACCTTCGTCGGAGGCGTCGGTGCGGCTCTCATGGCGCCAACCTGGCAGGCAATCGTACCCGAACTCGTCGACCGGTCCCAGGTGCGCAATGCGATTGCGCTCAACTCGATCGGCATCAATGTCGCCCGGGCGATCGGGCCGGCTTTGGGCGGGATTCTGCTTGTGTCTTTTGGCGCCACCGTCACCTATGGGATTGATGCATTCAGTTATGTATTCGTCGTGGCCGCGCTGATCTGGTGGAAGCGAGAACCACTCGGCACAGATCCACTTGCAGAGCACTTTTTCGGCGCATTCCGCGCTGGCCTCCGATATGCGCGAGCCAGCCGGGACCTGCACATTATCTTGATGCGTGCGGCGGTATTCTTCATATTTTCCAGCGCCATTTGGGCACTTTTGCCACTGGTTGCGCGCTCGCTACTCTCTGGCACAGCCGGGTTTTACGGCATTCTATTGGGTGCGGTCGGCGCCGGCGCTGTCGCCGGTGCGCTTATCCTGCCCACCTTGCGAACGCAGTTCAGTGTTGACGGTTTGATGTTGCTTGCCGCGTTCTTGTCGGCATTCGCCATGGCTATGCTTGCAGTGGTCCCACCGCGTTCGGTGGCAGTTCTCATACTGCTGGTAATGGGTGGCGCATGGATCATAGCGCTGACGACACTGAACGGGGCGGCTCAGGCCGTCCTGCCCAACTGGGTCCGCGGCCGTTCGCTGGCGATCTACCTGACCGTGTTCAACGGGGCCATGACGGCAGGAAGTCTCATATGGGGTGTCGTCGCCCAACATGTCGGCTTGGAACTGGCATTGCTGCTCGCCGCCGGGGGTGTTGTCATCGCTGGGATCGTCTTTCACTTCCTTAAGCTTCCCAGGGGCGAGGCAGATCTTCTGCCGTCGGATCACTGGCCAGCTCCCCTCTTGGCCAAGCCTGTCGCCACAGATCGCGGCCCTCTGCTGGTGACCGTCGAATACCGGATAGATCGCGCGGAGACCAAACCATTTCTGGCGGCGATCCGACGGCTATCAGCAGAACGCCGGCGCGACGGCGCCTATGCCTGGGGTGTCACCGAGGACACGGCCACTCCGGAAATCGTGGTCGAATGGTTCATGGTCGAATCCTGGGCAGAACACCTGCGTCAGCATCGACGGACGTCTCGTGCCGCAGCAGACCTGCAATTGGAGGTATTGTCACTCCACGTGGCCGAGGATCCCCCACGCGTCCGCCACTTGCTGACAATAGACGAGAGAACATCCCGAACCACCTGGTAGCAACAGACAGGAAGGGTGACGATGCGAGACCTGAGCGAAGACACCGTCTTTCCAGCATCGGTCCGAGCCGCACAAAAGCGCAAAGGCTCGTTCTCAATGTATGAGCATCACCAGTTCCGGCAGGATATAGACACCTATCTGACGAACTTCCTGGCCACCGTTCGCAGCTTCTATCTGGCAACCGTGAGCGAAGACGGCCAGCCCTACATTCAACACCGGGGCGGCCCTCCTGGCTTCCTTCGCGTCATCGATAAGACCAGGCTCGCTTTCGTCGATTTCGTCGGGAACCGGCAGTTCATCACGACGGGCAATCTCGCGGTGAACCCCCGTGCCTTCATCTTCCTGATGGACTACGCCAACAGACGCCGGATCAAGATCTGGGGAAACGCGCAGATCGTGGAAGGTGATCGGACCCTAGTCGAAACTCTCTCAACCGAGGACTATCGTGGCCGCGCGGAACAAATCATTTTCTTTGATGTGAAGGCCTGGGACATCAATTGCCCGCAGCACATCCCCCAAATGTTCTTTGCCGAAGATGTCGCTCGGGCGCTGGCAGAACGCGACGAGACGATCACGAAGCTGCGTAGCGAACTTGAAGTTCTTCGCGGGAAATAACGCCAGCATTCCGCTGCCTTGTTTGTGTTGCGTCTTGCAGTTGCCACGGCGCATGTCCCCTTGGTCGCTCGTGTGCCTGATATTGCCTTGAGAAATCTGCAGTAATGGCCCAAGCTCGGTGCTCCCGCCCAGCCGAAAGCCGTCGGACGCAAAACTCATGATAGGCACAGGATTGTCGCACAAGCAGAATTTCCGGCTCCCAAACTCTCAGGTCTTTGGCAGGGGGGACGTGATTGAAGACCTTGCCGCCGACCTCATGGCATCCCCGCTTGTATCGATTGTCGGCGCCGGAGGGGTTGGCAAGACGACGGTCGCCGTAGAGGTCGCCAGTTCATTGCGGGACGAGTTCGAAGACGGTGTTTGGTTCGTTGATTTTGCAGCATTGCGTGACGCCGGGATGGTGCCGGTTGCAATTGCCGAGACACTTGGCATTAAAACCGGAGCCGTACCGGTTCTGGAGAGTGTGTGCGACAGTTTGCGCAACCGCAAGATGTTACTCCTGCTGGACAATTGTGAGCACGTCATCGGAGCGGCCGCGACCAGCGTGTACCGTATTCTGTCCGCGGCCAGTGGTGTGCGTATTCTCGCCACCAGTCGAGAGCCACTCGATGTGAATGGCGAGCGTGTCCGCGCGCTCGCCGGACTGAGCTTCCCAGAGAATTCCATCGGACTGAGGGCCAACGAGGCTTTGATGTTTCCTGCAATCCAGCTTTTCGTCGAGCGTGCGACGAGACGGAAGGAAACATTCGTCCTGCGCGATCAAGATGCACCGGCGGCGGCGGAGATTTGCAGACAACTGGATGGGCTTGCTCTGGCAATCGAGCTTGCCGGGACGCGTGTCGACACATTTACGGTCGATGGAATCCTGGAGCAACTCGATGACCGTTTCAGGGCTTTGGTGGGACCCAAAACGGGGCCGGAACGGCATCGTTCCCTTGTCGCCACTTTGGACTGGAGCTTCGAACTTCTCTCGGCGGACGAAGCCAGTCTGCTGAACGCGGTTGCGGTCTTCGCTGGTGCCTTCAGTGTGGACGATGCCGCCGCCATCGCTGGAATTTCGCCGCAGGACGCCGTTGAGCGATTGGCACAAATTGCCGTCAAATCGCTCGTTTCCATCAATTTCGCCAGCGATCGCACATGGTATCGCCTTCTAGAAACCACCCGATCCTATTGCGTCATGCGTTTGCGCGCTGCCGGACAGCTCGACGCCATGCAACGTCGCCATGCAGAACGCGTCTATGCGGTCCTGCGAGCGGCGGGTGAAGAATGGAGCCGTCTGCCGGCCCGCGATTGGGGTGAGCGCTACCGGCCGGTGTTGAAGGATCTACGAATTGCTCTTGCCTGGGCCGAGGTCTGTGATCGAAAATTGCTCATCGACCTCACAACTGCGGCGACGATGCTGTGGAACCACTTCTCACTGACCGAAGAATGCAGAGACGCCATTCTTCGCGCCATTGCCCAACTTCCGCACCTGGATCTTACGGGGACTGCAACCGAGATGAAATTGCAGACCTTTCTATCGGGTGCTGCGATCTTCACGCGCGGTCCGGGCCCCGAAATGCTGACGGCTTCAGAGCGGGCCCTCAACATCGCAATTGCGCTCGATGACATCGAGTTCCAATTGCGCAGTCTGTGGACCATCGGCAGTTATAAGATTTTCGCGGGCGAATATGACGACGCGATCGATCGCATGAGGACGTTTCTCGCCATTGCAGAAGCAAGAGACAGCACCGCCGTTCCGGGTGGTGAGGCAATGCTGGCGGCTGCGGAATTCTACGTGGGCGATTTGGACAACGCCCTCCGACGTGTCGAGGCGCATTTCAACCCCGATGAGAACGTACTGGAACGACCGAGATTGGCGCGGTTTCAGTTCGTGTCAAATTCCACCTTCGGCGTGATCCTCTCCATCACGCAATGGAACAAGGGATGGCCCGGTCGCGCGGCACGCACCATAGAACGGGTGGTGCAAGATACGCTGCGGACCGGTCATAAAATGGAAATCGCCAGTTCGCTGGTGATGTCAGGCTGCATGATTGCGCTGCTTCGGAACCATCGGGAGGATGCGCGCCGGTATCTCGAAATCCTCGACCAGGTCTTGGACGAGAGTGGACTGGAAGTCTGGCGCCCGGTCGCGCAGCATTACCGCGGCGCTTTGTTGTGCAGTGAGGGGGCGACATTGAACGAAGGCCTCGCAATGTTGAAGGCTTCCCTGAGAGGCCTCGACGCAAAGGATCAAAAGCTGCGCCGCGCCTATTTTCTCGGGAATCTTGCGTCGGCGCTTGCCAAAGCAGGGCATCTCGCAAAGGCGATGTCCACCATCGAGACGGCACTGACCACATCGGACCGGAACAATGAACGCTGGTGTCTTCCCGAACTGCTCCGTATCAAGGGTTCGGTCATGCTGGCGCAGGGGCGCCTAGCGGAGGCTGAAACGCTTTTCATCAAGTCGATGACCGTTGCCAATGATCTGGGCATGCTTTCATGGAAGTTGCGTGCCGCCAACGATTTGGCCGAATTCTGGCAAGCAAGGTCACGCCCTCAAGAGGCGCGCGATATTTTGGCGCCCATCTATGCCCGCTTCACGGCCGACGACGAAACCGAAGATCTTCGACGTGCGCGCGTGTTGCTGCAGTCGGCAGACTGATATTGACTAGTACGTGGTCGCCTGCGAGTTCAAACCGGTCCACAGGCATCTAACCTGGGGTCCAACGCCGGGAGACTCTCGCGGGGTTTAGAGCCGTAGAGCCTGATTTTCCGCTTCCTTTGCCTATGCCGGTCGCTCAGCTTCAGTGCCACGGCGACCTTCCTTGGGAATTTCCTTTCACCGGCTTTCACCCGAATTTATCGAGATTAACTCGTCCGTTTCGGCATCTTCGGCCATCGTAGGTCCATCGATCGGGTCGAAGCAGGTTACCCACCAGGTAGCCGAAGGTCATCCACCGCCTTGAAACTATCGGCACGCAACGCGCTCGATGGATCCCTGTGAAAGGGAGCCGAGCACGCGTTACCGAACAGGCTCGCCTCTCCCAAGCGATCAGAGGGAGGGCGCACTTATTGCAATCGGATGTCCATCCGCTCCTGGCCGACATACTCAAATGCATTCCAATGATCAGAGCCAATGACTTGGCACAAATCCGAAGGAGAACATCATGACTAAACTTTCCCGCCGTGCCTTTGCTGGCGCCCTGCCCGTAGGCCTCCTTGGAGGAAGCCTTTTCGGCCCGGCCATAATTGGACGAGCGGTCGCGCCGGCTGCGGCACAAGAGACCGCCACGGCACCGGCAAGTGTTACGCCCCTCGCGCAGATCCGCATCGGCCGCTTCACGATAACGGCGTTGACGGATGGATATGCCGATATGCCCTATGACTATTTTCCGGGGCGCAGTCCGGCCGAGGTGGAAAAGGCAGCGGCCGCGCAGTTCACCGCCCGCAAGAGCGGCGTTCGGTTCCTCTTCAACCAATACCTGGTTGAGGACGGCGAACGCCGGATCCTGATCGATGCCGGCGCTGCCGGTTCGATCGGACAGACGGGGCAGCTGCCACAGGCGCTTGCAACGCTGGGCATCACCCCGGATCAGATCGATGCGGTCATCGTTACCCACATGCATCAGGACCACATGGGTGGTCTGATCCTGGGCGGCAAGAACAACTACCCCAAGGCTGAACTTTACATCGATCGTCGCGACGTCAAGCATTGGACCGATCCGTCCAAGCGCAATGGCGCACCTGATTATCTGCAGACGAGCTTCAAGATGGCCGAGGAGGTGGTTCGGCTTTATCCGAGGCTGCAAGCGATCGACGGCGAACGTGAGATCGTGCCGGGTGTCACGATCGTCGACCTGACCGGCCATACGCCCGGCCAGATTGGGGTGCGGGTCGAAGATGGCGGACAGAGCCTGATCATGGTTTCGGACATGGTCTTCCCGGTCGTCCATCCTGGAGCAACCGATGTCTTCTTTTTGTTTGAACAAGATCCTGCCGCGGCCAAAGCAATGCGCGATCGATTTTTCCCGCGTGCCGCTTCCGAAGGCGCGCTCATCGCCGCGACCCACATGCCCTTCCCCGGGCTTGGTCGCATCGTCGCGGACCGGGGCGAAATGCGTTGGCAGATCGCCGACTGGGCCTTGCAGGGATAATGTCAGCCTGCTCTGGAATCAACGATCGAGCTACCTCCCCTTATTGGGCTGCTTGAGGAAGGACGAAGACGCAATCGGGCCCGCACCTCAGAATTATGCGGGCCTCATTGAATTCAGCGTCCGACCTGGGCGATGCCCATGAGCTGGAAGCCGGGTTGATCGCGCGGTGCTCTGGCTGAACCTCCCGGTGCCGGCAGGCCCGAGAGGCAGCCAGGCGCGAAAGCACGGCAAGGCCCTCTGCCGAGACTATTGCTTTTTCCGAAACAATGAACTGTGAACGCTGCTCGTTCTCACGAATAGCAGCTTCCGCCATCTTCAATCGCGGAACGGGGCTCATCCCGGTCGCATTCAAAGGAGCGCATCATGAAACTCTATTATCATCCCTTGTCGGGGCATGCGCACAGGGCACGCCTGTTTCTGTCCCTGCTTGATCTGCCCCACGACCTCATCGAGGTGGATCTGGCCTCCGGGGCTCACAAGAAGCCGGAATTCCTCCGCCTCAATCCGTTCGGCCAAGTGCCGGTTCTCGAAGATGACGGGGTGATCGTCACGGATTCCAATGCCATTCTCGTCTATCTCGCCAAGAAGGCGGGCCGAACCAACTGGCTGCCGGAAGATGCCATCGTTGCAGCCGCTGTCCAGCGCTGGCTTTCGGTTGCCGCTGGCGAAATCGCCTATGGCCCGGCGGCGGCCCGCTTGATCACCGTCTTCGGTGCCAAGTTTAATCCCGAAGAAGTCATCGGTCGCGCCCATACGCTGCTCGGTCGGCTTGAGAGCCACCTCAGCCAGCATGACTGGCTCGTCGGCGACGCCCCGACAATCGCTGACGTCGCCATCTATAGCTACGTCGCCCGTGCACCTGAAGGCAATGTGGATCTTGCGGCATATTCGGCCGTCAACCGGTTCCTTCGCAGGATCGAGGCGCTTCCAGGCTTCGTGCCCTTCGTCGAAACACGCGCTGGCCTGTCAGCCGCGTAAAGCCCGAAGCGGGAGCACCTTCGGGGGCTCCCGGCCACCGGATGGATGGGAGACGGATATGAGCGAGACCCTCGAAAAACTGCAGACATGGCATGCGGGCGAACTGCGCCTGCAGGAGCATGTCGGTGCGGCGGAGCGAATGGCGTCGGTCGGTCAGCGGGTGGTGCGCGATTTCATGCCGGACCAGCATCGGGAGTTCTACGCGCAACTGCCGTTTATCGCGATCGGCAGCGTCGATGACCGGGACGACGCCTGGGCGACGGTGCTGGAAGGGCGGCCGGGCTTCATACACTCGCCCTCTGCAACCATCCTCGACATCGGCGCGACCCCAGCCCAGCAGGACCCGGCCGCCGAAGGCATCGTCAATGGCAAGGCCGTTGGCCTTGTTGGTATCGAGATGCATACCCGCCGGCGCAACCGCATGAACGGCGTCGTCTCGCGCACCGATGGCAAGGTTCGCGTCGAGGTCGATCAGAGTTTTGGCAATTGCCCCCGCTACATCCAACTGCGCGATTTCCACTTTTACGACACGTCAGAACAGGCGTCCGAGGCCCCGGCAGAGACATTGACCGGACTTGACCCGGATGCGCGCGCCCTGATCGCCCAGGCCGACGCCTTCTTCGTTGCGACCTATGCCGATCGCGAGACCCGCCGACAGGTCGACGTTTCCCATCGGGGCGGCAAGGCGGGCTTCGTCCGCATCGGACAGGACGGCGTCCTGACAATACCGGACTTCGACGGCAACCTGTTCTTCTCCACACTCGGCAACATCCTGCTCAACGGCAAGGCGGGGCTCGTCTTCATCGACTTTGCCACGGGCGATCTTCTGCAGATGTCAGGCGACGCTGAGGTGATCCTCGATTCGCCGGAGATCGCCGCCTTCCAGGGCGCCGAACGGCTATGGACGTTCACCCCGCGCCGCATCCTGCGGCGGCGCAACGCGCTTGCGCTGCGCTGGGCATTTTCGGCGGATGGCTGGTCGCCGAGTTCGCTGATGACGGGCGATTGGGGCCAGGCAGCAGAGCGCCTCAAGGCGGGAGCGCGTTCAAACGATTGGCAAAACTTCACCATCACCAGGATCGTGGACGAAAGCGCGACGATCCGGTCCCTCTATCTGAAACCCGCCGATGGCACCGGCCTCGTTCCGCATCTGGCGGGTCAGCACTTGCCCATCCGCCTTAATCTCCCCGGAATGGATAAGCGGATCCTCCGGACCTACACGCTGTCGGCAGCCCCTTCCGACGACGTCTATCGGATCAGTGTCCGTCGCGATGGACTGGCCTCAACGCATCTGCATGATGCAGTGCGGGTTGGTGATGTCATCGAAGCGCGGACGCCAGCTGGTACTTTCACCCTCGATGCCCATGCCACCCGTCCCGCGGTGCTGTTGAGCGGCGGCGTTGGCATCACACCCTTGCTCGCGATGCTGCGGCATGTCGTTTACGAGGGCCTCCGCCGGCAGCGCATGCGCCCGGTCATTCTCTTCCAGGCCGCACGATCAAAACATGAGCGTGCGTTTGACAGAGAAATCAGCGAGCTCGTGGCGGCCGGGCGCGGGGCAATCCGGCTCGTGCGCGTGCTGAGCGACACGCAGGGTGCCGAAGAGGGTATCGACTACGATGCGACCGGTCGCGTCGACATGCCGCTACTCTCTCGCCACCTGCCGTTCGACGATTACGACTTCTACCTCTGCGGACCGGCGCCGTTCACGCAATCGCTCTATGACGGGCTGCGCAGCTATGCCGTCGCCGATCATCGCATCGATGCCGAGGCGTTTGGTCCCTCCTCGCTCGAACGGCGTCCCGATCCGGGCGCAGCGCCTCCCGCGCGACCTGCCCCGTCGACCCGGCCGGTCCCCGTTCTGTTCACCACATCGCTGAAGGAAGCCCGCTGGTCGCCCGGGTCCGGAAGCCTGCTGGAACTGGCCGAAGCCCGGGGCCTCGACCCCGCCTTCAGCTGCCGCGCCGGCTCCTGCGGCACCTGCCGCACCAAACTTCTGGCCGGCACCGTGACCTACCCGACTGAACCGACGGCCAGCATCGGCGAGGGCGAGGTGCTGCTGTGCTGTTCCGTGCCGGCCGCGCGCGAAGACGAAGTAGACAACCGGATCGAGCTTGCTCTCTGACGGCGACCACCCGTCGAATGATGCAGCCTCAGCAACAGTCACTTGCGCCGTGTGGCCGTTCATGGCCGAGCGCGAACGGATCATCTTGAGGGCGTGGAGGAAATGGGTCCTGCCGCCAAACGAACGGAGAAAGACATGTCACGCATTGCAACGCCTGCTCGCATCGAAGACGCACCGGAAGCCTCGCGCCCTACGCTCGAAGCCATCCAGAAGCAGATCGGCTCGGTTCCCAATATCTTCCGCCTGGTGTCGAACAGTACGGCGGCTCTCGACGGACTGACCGCGCTGCAGGCGGCGCTAGGCAAGGGCAAGCTCGCCCCCGCCACCCGCGAACGCATTGCGCTCGCCATGGCCGAGGTGAACGGCTGCGATTACTGCCTGTCAGCCCATGCCTATACCGGCTCGAAATTCGCCAAGCTCGCCGACGATGAGATCCTGGCCAATCGCCAGGGCACGTCCCTCGACGCCAAGGCCGCAGCCGCCGTCGAATTTTCCCGCGCGCTGACGCTGTCGCGCGGTGCCGTGACCGTTGCCACGGTCGAAAGAGTGCGGGCTGCAGGCTATAGTGATGCGGAGATCCTCGAGATCATTGCGCATGTCGCGCTGAATACCTTCACCAATTATATCAATGAGGCACTGGGCACCGAGATCGATTTCCCCCGGATCTCCGCCCTCGCCGCCTGAGGCGACGGACGGTCTCCGCCTGCCAGGCCCGTCCGACCCTACGCCCCCTTCCCATGAGGATCACGCCCATGTCCCGCCCGCCCCTGCCCCCGTTCACGGAACAGTCCGCCATCGAAAAGGTCCGCCTTGCCGAAGATGGTTGGAACAGCCGAGATCCGGCCAAAGTCGCGCTCGCCTATACGATCGACACCCGCTGGCGCAACCGCGCCGAATTCCTCATTGGCCGCGCCGAAGCGGAGGCCTTTCTGACCCGCAAGTGGAACAGGGAACTGGACTACCGCCTGATCAAGGAACTGTGGGCATTTCAGGACAACCGCATCGCCGTGCGTTACGCCTATGAATACCGCGACGACAGCGGCCACTGGTTTCGCGCCTATGGCAATGAGAACTGGGAATTTGCCGAGGATGGCCTGATGCGCGCCCGCCATGCCAGCATCAATGAGCAGCCGATTACGGAAGCCGATCGCAAATTTCTCTGGCCGCTCGGCCGGCGGCCGGATGATCATCCCGGCCTCAGCCATTTTGGCTTCTGAAGTTGCAAAGGCTGCCGTCATGGCTCGCTCAAGCTCGATGCACGGGCGCGTCTTGCAATCAACATTGCGCTCGCCGCCGCCAGTAGCGATCGCGATCGCCCAGGTCGCGGAGAACAGGCGGCCCGCGCCCTTAAGCGGCGCGGAGATCTACGCGTTACGCAAAAGGTTCGGGCTTAGATTTTCGCTGTCGCGAGCGATAGGGTTCGCGCTTGCGCCGCATGAGGAGACCCGAGACCGGCCCCAGCGCGCCGGCCTGGGCCGGCAGGTCTGTAAGGCCATCGAGGGCTTTGCTTCAGGCCGCGCTCACAATCGAACCTGAGGCAGCGGTCGCGTTCCATGTCACGCGGCCGTCCTGCTTTCGGAGTGGCGGAAGTCGGCGATCGATGCAAATGTGGCCGGAAAAGCGTCAGGGGTAGCGGTCACGCCAAGCCTCCAGTGCAACACCAATGAGGCGGCCATCACTGCGGCTCGGCAAGGCTTCGGCCTCACCCGCGTCCTGCATTACCAGATCGGCCCAGCGCTGGTTGCCGGCGAGTTGCAGATCGTGCTCAGCGACCACGAGGAGCCGCCGCTTCCCATTCACCTCCTCTACCCGGAAGGCAGAAGCGCGCCCGCCAAGGTCCGCGCTTTCATCGACATGGCCGTGCCGGTCTTGAGAGACAACAGGCTGCTGAACTGAGACTGGTTCACAGGCGCGTTTACCCCTCACGGTCCCTTACATCGGGGCGAGTGCGATCCGCTCCAGGATGAGATCGAGCACTGCACGAAGGCGCGGCAGGCGCTTCAGGTCCCGGTGATAACCGATCCAGGTATCGCGGGATGGCGGTTCGCTGCCGAGATCCACCATGTGAATTCCAGGCGTGGCCTTTGCGAGCGGCTGCGGCAGCACTGCAAAGCCGGCACCGAGCGCGCAGAGCCGGGCCTGCACCTCGCGATTGTTGCTGCGGCAAACGACTTTTGCCCGAGGAAGCGCCTGCGCCACCCAGTTCACATCAGGCATGCCGCCAAAGGCCGTATCCATCAGGATCAGTGGACTTCCCTCGCCGTCTCCGAGGGTCGGTGTCGGATGTCCCGGCGTGGCGTAGAGCCCGTAGGGAATGGTCACGAGCTTGCGAGCAATCACCTCCGGCTCGTTGAAGGGGGTGATTCGCATGACGAGATCTGCCTCCCGTCGCGACAGGCTGTAGAGGCGCGGATCGGTGAGGAGTTCCACCGTGACGTTCGGGTGAAGCCGGCTGAACTCCGCCAGTACCGGGCTGAGCACGGTCGTGCCAAACCAGTCGGAACAAGAGAGCCGCAAAAGGCCATCAAGACCTTCCACGCTGCCCGCCAGCTCGCGCTGCATGGCTTGGGCTTCCTCTTCCATCCGCAAGGCATGGGCATAGAGAGCCTGCCCCTCGTCGGTCAGAACGAAGCCGTCATTGGTGCGCTGGAAGAGGCTCGCACCCACCGCCTGCTCAAGCACGCGCAGACGTCTTCCCATAGTCGGTTGTGTCTGCTTCAGGCGCCTGGCAGCTGCAATCAGCGTGCCTTCCCGGGCGATGGCCAGAAAGATCGGAAGGTCACTCCACTCGAAATCTTTCAAAACCCCCTCCATGCATTTTTGCACGTGCTTCGTGCAATACTTATGATCGTCATGCAGCTTTGTTGAGCACATATTTGCACCAGCAACAAGGAGAGTGCCATGACCCGCAACACCCAAACCATGCAAGCCGCCCTCGTCGAAACCAATGATGGCGCGTTCCGCCTTGCCGAGATCGCACGCCCCGCCCCGAACCTCGGCGAGGTTCTCGTTCGCATCCATGCCAGTGGCGTCAGCCCGCTCGACACCAAGATCAGGGCTGGCGCCGCGGCCCACGCCCGCCATCCGCTACCAGCCGTTCTGGGCATAGACCTCGCCGGCGTGGTAGAAGCGGTCGCGCCTGACGTCACTGCCTTTCGGCCCGGCGATGCGGTCTACGGAATGACCGGCGGCGTCGGCGGCATTCAGGGGACACTGGCAGAATATGCGTCGGTCGATGCAAGACTGCTCGCGTTGAAGCCCGCTAACCTCACCATGCGCGAAGCCGCGGCGTTGCCTCTGGTGACCATCACCGCCTGGGAAGGTCTTGTGGATCGCGCCCACGTTCAACCCGGCCAGACCCTGCTCGTCCAGGGCGGCGGTGGCGGTGTCGGCCATGTTGCCGTTCAACTGGGCGTGGCGTTCGGCGCCAAAGTCTTTGCCACAGACGGCGCCCGCAAGGCCGATTTCATCCGCTCGATGGGGGCAACCCCGATCGACTACGCGGCGGAAAAGATCGAGGACTATGTCTCGCTCCACACCGGCGGCGAAGGTTTTGATCTCGTCTATGATACCGGTGGCGGCGCCGTTCTCGACGCCTCCTTCCAGGCTGTCAAGCGCTTCGGCCATGCCGTCAGTTGCTTGGGCTGGGGCACGCATGCGTTGGCGCCGCTGTCCTTCAAGGCGGGCACCTATTCCGGTGTCTTTACCCTGGCGCCACTCCTCAACGGCATCGGCCGCGCCCATTACGGCGATATCCTGCGGCAGGCCGCAGCCCTTGTTGAATCCGGCAAGCTCATCCCGCGGCTCGATCCCAGAGCCTTTCCGATCCATGCGGTGACAGAGGCCCATGCCGCCCTCACAGATCGCAGCGCCGACGGCAAGATCGTGGTGTCGATCGTTGAAACGGTCTGATGCGGGGACGGACAACAGGAGCAAAGCCATGAAGACTTGGTTTATTACCGGTGCATCGCGCGGCTTTGGCGCTCGAATCGCCGAAAAAGGGCTGGCACGGGGCGACGCCGTCGTCGCCACCGCCCGCGATCCCCAATCGGTCATTCACCGGTTGGGGCAGAGTGACAAGCTTCTCGCAGTCGCACTCGACGTGAACAACGCTCAGCAGGCAGAGGCGGCGGCCGATCAAGCCAATGCCCGCTTTGGCCACATCGACGTGCTCGTCAACAATGCGGGATATGGGCTGGTCTCAGCAGTGGAAGAGGCAAGCGCGGAAGAGGTAGAGGCGCTGTTTCGCACCAATGTATTCGGCCTGCTTGCCGTCACCCGCGCCGTTCTGCCGATGATGCGGGCGCAGCGTTCGGGTCGCATCTTCAATGTTTCGTCGATCGGCGGCTATCGCGCCGGCGCAGGCTTCGGCATCTATTCGGCGACCAAGTTCGCCGTCGAAGCGCTTTCGGAATCCTTGCGCGTCGAGCTCGCCCCGCTCGGCATCGAGGTCACGGCGATCGAGCCGGGCTATTTCCGCACCGATTTCCTGGATGCTGCGTCGCTTCGCGTGGGGCAAACCGTCATATCAGACTATGCCGCCACCGCTGGCGCGGTCAGGGACAGGGCTGGGGCAATGAACCAGCGCCAGCCCGGCGACCCAGACCGGCTGGCGCAGGTAGTGCTGGACCTCGCCGACGCGGCGGAAACCCCAGTGCGTCTGCCGCTCGGGAGCGACACAATCGCGGCAATCGAGGCCAAGCACCGCTCGGACGCCGCAATCATCGAAGCCTGGCGCAACGTTTCGGCATCGACCGATTTTCCGACACCCTGACGACAATTTCAACCGACAACTCCGTCGCGATCTCGCGACGGTCATCAAGCGCGACGTTCATCCCTGAAGGAGACTCTTATGAGAGCGATTCAAGCCAAGTCATTTGGCGGACCCGATGTGCTTGCCCTTGCCGAACTGCCAGACCCGGTTCCCGGGCCCGGCGAGATTTCCATTGATGTCAGCCACGCGGCTGTCGGGTTGATCGACCTGCTGTTCCGACGCGGTCAATTCAAGGACGTTCCCGGGATGGAGCAACCGCCGTTCATACCGGGCCTTGAGGTTGCGGGTACGGTACGCGCGCTGGGGCCCGGCGTCTCCAGCTTTCGGATCGGCGAGCGGGTGGTTTCCTTGTCAGATGGTTCCGGCGTCGGTGGATACGCTTCCATCTATATCGCGCCTGCGCACATGGTCCTCTCGACAGAAGCCTATCGCCTCGATCCCGCTCTTGTTGTCGCGATGGTTCCGAACATGGCCATGGCCCATGTCGCGCTGACCCGCGTGGCGCATATCGAGCAAGGGGAAAGCCTTCTCGTGCACGGCGCGCTCGGCGGGCTTTCTTCGGGCTTTCCCGGTATGGCAAGGCAACTCGGCGCGTCGAGGGTTGTGGGAACCGTTCTTCCCAACAAGCTGAAGGCTGCGGAGAATTCGCGTCTGCCCTATGACCGAATCGTTGATTCCAACCAGTTCCAATCGATTCTGGCTGGCGAAACCTTCGATGTCGTCATCGATCCCGTTGGCGGCGCAGTCCGATCCGAAAGCCCGAAGCTTATGCGCCCGGGCAGCCGCATCATCGTCGCCGGCAATGCCAGTGGAGACTGGACGCATGAGGTCAAATCCAACGATCTCTGGCTTGGCAGCCTGTCCATGTCGGGCTTCAATGCGGCCGCCTATTTCGCCACGCATCCCGAGGCGGTCCGCCCGGCGCTTAAGGCAGCGCTTGAGGCAATGGCTGCGGGTCTGGGCGAGATCGTCATCGATCGTTTGCCGCTCTATCAGGCGGAAGCGGCGCATCGAAGAATGGAAGACCGCTCGCTGGATGGCCGCATCGTGCTGGAGATCAACAGCTAATATTATGTAAGACTCAGAAATCCCGTTCCCGCACATAGAAGGGGTACTGGGCCTTGGCCGCCTCTGCCTTTTCGTGATCGATGGTCACCAGCAGCAAAGGTTCGCTCAGGCTGGTGTCGCCCAGTGGGTTTGCCGAGGGATCGAAGGCGAAGCCGCCGCCGCCGAAAATGGGCGGTTCACCATCAGCAGCGCCGACACGATTGGAGCTCAGGACATAGGCGCCGCTGACAATGGACGCCATGGCGCCTGCGGTGCGCCAGTAGGACATGCTGCGTCCGGACGCTCTCGGCACGGCGATCAGATGAGCGCCCTGCTTGCCGAGCGCGCGGGCCCGTTCGGGAAACATCGACTCGGTGCAGAGAAGCACGCCAACCCTCAAGCCCGCGATGACATGCGTATCAAAACCGGGGATCGCAGGCGCAAACCAGCCGTCCTCCTGCCAGCCCTCTTCGGCGGGGAAAAAATGTTTGTGATGCAAGACGCGGTAAACGCCGTTTTCGATAACAAAGGCCTCATTGGCGAGCCGCCCGCCATAGACAACAGGCCGCGAGGAAATCACCGCAGGCGCGAGTTCCCCAAGCGCAGGCAGAGACTGCGCATGGAGGTCCCTCCATGCTTCGGCGCGGGCGCGATTATACGGCAGCGTTTTCGGCAGCCAGGCCCCGAACGGCATTTCGTTCGTGATCAGAATATCGGGCGAACGGCTGCTGATAGCGTCGGCGCAGGCGCGCCACTGTTGGCTGCCAACAATCAATCCATCGGGCCATTCCACTGCGCACGCCGTCACCATGGTCGTTCCACCTCCAAATGCGCGCGTTTGAACCGCGTTGCCTTACCAACCTTAATGCCAGCCTATCAGCCTCTAGTTCGTCCCGCTTATAAACCAACTCTGGCCGACCCGACGTCTATTCGAGATCGGCGTCGATGCGGACGAACAATCCATCGGGCTCGGCCTCAATAACGAGCAGGCCCGTCTCGTGGCCGAAGTCGCCCGTGAAATCCACGCGGAGACGGGCTTTGTTGTCGCCAAGATCGGTTATCGACAAAAACCGGGTCACCGTATGATATCCTCGGAAATACCGCTCGACATAGTCGCCGATGCCGGCATGGCCCTCGAATATATGACCTGTCGAGGGATCATCGATCACGGTATTGGGCGCAAACAGCGCCTTGACACCTTCGACATCGAAGACGTTAAGCGCGGCGATCAGCGCATTGGCCGCCTTGCGCCAAGCGTCGGGTGTCATTGATGTCATCGCAGTCTCTCTTTCTCCGAAAGGTCTCGTCAGGGTCAAATGATGTATCCGCCCGACACTTCGATGGTCTGCGCGTTGATCCAGCGGTTGTCCTCGCCCAGCAGGTTTGCGATCATAGCGCCAACATCGTCGGGCTCGCCGATGCGGCCGAGCGCTGTCTGCCCCGCCAAGAGGGCCTCGAACTCATCATTCAGGCCGCCGCCCAGATCGGTGCGGATCGGGCCGGGTGCGATCGAATTGGCGCGGATGCGTCGGTCCCCGAACTCCTTGGCCATGTACCGGGTCAGCACCTCCAGACCACCCTTGAAGGCGGCATAGGGCGCGACGCCGGATGTGGCCACACGGGTCGTGGCGCTGCCGATATTGACGATATGGCCGCCATCCGCCATCAGCGGCAGAAGGGTTTGGGTCAGGAAGAAAGGGCCCTTCAGGTGCACGCGATAAAGAGCATCGAAATCATCTTCGGTGACGGAGACAATCGGATTGAATTGGCCGAAGCCCGCATTGTTGACGAGGGCGTCGAAGTAATCCGTGTTCCAGACCGCTTCAAGCCAGCGGACGACCTTGTCGCGAAATGCCGGAAAGGACGCGCAGTCAGCGACGTCGAGCTTCACGGCGGCCGCTTGGCCACCCTGTTGGCGGATAGTCTTGACCACCGTTTCCGCCGCATCCGGATTGGCGTTGAACGTGAGCAGGACGCCCATTCCGCGTTTCGCGCATGCGAGCGCGGTTGCGGCCCCGATTCCGCGACTTCCACCGGTGATGATGACGATAGGCATGGCTGCTCCTTTGATCTTATGCTTCGGCTGAAAACGAAGGCCGCTCGGAATTGAAATCTGATGCGCATCCGATAGCAGCAGCGGCGCCGGCCGCGCATTCCCGATCCTCTTCCCGACTTGCCTAATCCTGCCTGGCCCTTGCGTATTGCATATTCCCTTGAGATGATCAGCTCCATGGAGAAACGACTTCTAGAACTGCGCCGACTGGCGTCACGGGCGGAAAATCGGCGCACAGAGACCGGCATCCCGCGGGTGGCGATGGTTAAAGGGGAAATCCCCGAGCACCGGCTGGCTATGGTTTATGAGCCGATGATCAACCTGATCCTCACTGGATCCAAAACGATGACGATCGGCGACCGCACCCTGCGCTATGATCCAGCGACCTATTTCGTCATGTCTGTCGATCTGCCGGCGGTGGGCGCCGTCAGCGCGTCCGATCATGGCGAACCCTATCTGGCTGTCAGCCTGTCGCTTGAGCCCGCCATTCTGGCGGAGCTTCTGGCCGGCTTGCCCAATCATGCCGCGTCATCTGCCATCAGCGCCGGCTTTTCGGTCGCGCCTGTTTCAGACGATCTGCTGGACGCCTGGGTCCGGATATTGTGTCTGATGGAGCGGCCGGAGGAGATCGCGCTGTTTGCGCCGCTTTATGAGCGCGAAATCCTACTCCGCGTGCTGCAGGGGCCGCTTGGCTACATGCTGCGCGCCATCGCTGCGCCGGAAACTCCGTTTGCGGGAGTTGAACGCGCCATCCGCTGGATAAGAGAGAATTTTGCGCGGCCATTGCAGGTGGAAGCGCTAGCCGATATGGCGGCGCTCAGCGTCTCGGCCTTTCATCGCCACTTCAAAGCCGTGACCGCGCTGAGCCCTCTGCAATATCACAAGCATGTCCGGCTGCTGCACGCCCGCTCCCTGCTGATTTCAGGCGAAGGAAACGCAACGACCATCGCTTTCAGGGTCGGCTATGAAAGCCCGAACCAGTTCAGCCGCGAATATGCGCGCCAGTTCGGGCGGCCGCCTTCGCTGGATGTCAGGGTCTTGAGGGCGTAGCGGTGGCCAGACCGCGATCCCAGTCGGCGATTTCGCTTTCCTCGACCCGGATATGTCGGAACACGGCGCGGCAGATGCGGCTGCGCAGCGACGATGCATCGCGTTCGCCCGCGATTGCGGCGCTGTCGGTCAGGGCGCGGGTGATCGGAAACAGATCCGACGCCATGATGAAGGGTTTATGCGGCAAACGGGGCTTCGCAAGGGTCAGCACATGCTCGATGGCGGGCAGGATCGTGCTGGCGATCCGGACATTGCCATGTGCGCCCTCGAAACGCTGCTACTGGCTGTCGAGCAGGGCTGCAAGGCGCGGACGCTGCAATTGATGCCGGACGGCGGCTTCGGCCATGCCGACGATGGCAATGCGCCAGTCCTGAAGGCGCGACGCGGTCGAGACATCGTCGATCAGGGATAAGGTTGACCGCCGCCAAAGCTCCGCCGTAACCGCCTCCTTGTTGGGAAAGTATTGATAGAGAGAGCCGATGCTCACCCCTGCCCGCTCAGCAACGGCGTTGGTGGTGTAGCGCCCCATCCCGCCTTCGAATGAGGGGAGCGACGTCAAGGCGTCTGGTGCCAATGTCCGAGTTCAGCCGATACCGATCATTTGCTTGAAACCGATGACGATCATAGGTGTCGATTTGCATCATCGAAGCATTGTGGAATCACAGTGGGACTTGGACGTCCTGCGCGCTCAGGAACTCCCGGAACCAGCGCTGCGCGGGATGACTATCGTTGCGTCGGTGCCAGGACATGTCGAACCTGACGGAACCTAGAGGCAGAGGAGGCTCAAATGCTACGAGAGCGTCTCTCGCGTCGGAGGCCTCAACGACACCGCGCATCAAGGTCGCGATGAGATCCGAAGACGCCACCACTTTCGGCGCGGCGTACATGTGAGGCAGAGTGAGCGCCAGCCGTCGACGGAGCCCCCGTTTTGCGAGCGCGGCGTCCACCACTCCGAACCTGTCACTTTCCAGCGAAACGAGCAGGTGGGACATCTGCAGGAAGGAGTCGAGCGTAAGTTCCCCCGAAGCAAGCGAATGATCCTTCCTGACGATGCAGACGAACGTCTCCTCGAACAGAGGTTCGCTTAGGATGCGGCCGGCCGGAGTGTGAGGAACGCCAACCGTGAGGTCGACCTCACCTGAATCCAGCAGCGTGATCGCGTCGTCGCGGTGTCCGAGATTGCGAACATGCATGACCATTCCTGGAGCTTCATGCCTCAAAGCGCCCAGAAGCCTCGGCAGCAACACGAAAGCGGCATGCTCGGCCAGTCCGATCGAGATGGTTGCCGTCGATTGTGACGGATCGAATGCCTGTGTGAACTCAAGCGTCTTCTGGATTTGCGCCAACGCGTACCCGATCGGCTCCGCCAAGTCGACCGCACGCGGCGTCGGATGCAGGCCGTCCCGGCCGCGAATGAAGAGTTCGTCCTTCAAGAGGCTCCGCAGCCGCGACAGCGCCGCACTCATGGCAGGCTGCGTTCGTCCGATGCGGATGCCGGCGCGGGTAACGCTCCGCTCCACCATTAGGGCGTCGAAGGCGACGAGAAGGTTGAGATCGATACCATGCAAATCCATGCGGTGAATGCTTATCCATATCGACTATCGATTTCAATCATGGATCAACGATAACTAAAAAGCGGTGTCTCACTCAACTGGAGCAAACCAATGAGCACCACCAACCACCCTGTCGTTAGCGGCATCACCGAGCAGGACCTGCAGACTCTGATGCGCTTCTACACCGCATTCGCGGGTCAGCCCGACCTGCTCGACGAGTGCGTCACGGCCGATTGGCAGGATATTCCGCGGGCGCCGGGCCAAGCTTCTGGACGCGCGGGCATGAAGCCTCTGATCAAAGGCTTCGGAGCCGTCTTCGCCGACCTGAAGGTCGAGGTCCTGGAAGTCATCGGCGGCCCCGGCCGTGCGGCCGTCCGCGCCGTCATCACGGGCCGTCATGTCGCCGAATGGTTCGGTGTGTCTGCCACCGGACGCGAGTTCTCCCTTGCCATCCACGAGTTTCACACAATCGAAAACGGCATGCTGACGAAGACCTACCACATGGAGGACTGGATGGGCTGGTTCGCGCAGGTCGGCGCGCAGCCGCGCTCATAAGCAGGAGAATGACGATGAAGAGCATCATGTTGAACGCTTATGGCGAGGCCCCACACCTCGTTGACGTGGCAATGCCGGAACCCGGCGCGACCGACGTGCTCGTCCGCGTCGTGGCGGCTTCAATCAACCCGCTGGATAACAAGCTGCAGGCAGGTTACCTGGACGGCTTCTTCCCGCTGACCTTCCCCTCGAAGATGGGGACCGACCTTGCTGGCGTCGTCGAGAAGACAAGCTCGCTGACGTCCCACTGGCGGGCCGGAGACCGTGTGGTCGCGCGTCTGGCCCCCACTGAGGGAGGGGCATTCGCCGAGTTCGCCATCGTTCCGGAAGATCAGCTAGTCCTCATTCCGGAAGGTATCGACTTCGACAAGGCAGCCGGCATGCCGACTGCCGCCGCGACCGCATGGCAGGCGCTGTTCGAGACGGCAGGCCTGAATGCAGGCCAGACGGTTCTGATCCATGCTGGTGCAGGTGGCGTCGGCGGCTTCGCGATCCAGCTTGCTCATTCCGCTGGTGCGCGCGTTGTCGCCACTGCCTCAGGTGATGGTATCGAGATCGCCCGCCGTCTTGGTGCAGACCAGGTAATCGACTACCGGTCGGAGGATTTTGCCTCAGCCGTTTCAGACGTTGACATCGTACTGGATACCATTGGCGGCGAGACACAGCAGAAGTCCTTCGGCGTCCTGCGCCGCGGCGGCAACCTGGTGACCGTTGTCAGCCCTCCGGACGAGGCCTTGGCAAAGGCACATGGCGTGGAGGCGGCTTTCGTCTTCCATTCCTCGGATGCGAAGCGGCTGTCCGCCGTGATGAACGAAGTCGTCTCGAAGGGGATATCGGTCCTAATCGACAGCAGCGTTCCGCTCGAATCCTTCGGCGAAGCCTTCGCCCGGCAGGCGTCCGGGAGGGCTCGCGGAAAGATCGTCATTCGCATTTGAGAGGAGACAGGGTCAGCCCGCAACAATGCGGGTTGACCCAGCGAAGTGAAGACAATGAACGCATGGCTCGTGGAATATCTCCTAGTAGCGCAAAGGTTACTTGAGAGCGCCCTGGCGACATATCCCTTTCAGGCGCATGAGGTGATGACCTCAACGCCCGGAACTAACGCCCGAAGCCGCCACGCGAAATGCTCATCTCACCTGCATGTAATCGCTCTCGTACGGAAAAAGCTGCCGCTCTCCTGCCACGCTGACGCCGGCCCAAAGCCACGACTCAATGATAGCATGCACGGCGCCCACGCCGGGAACAGATGCAAATGAAAGGAACTCTTTAAGTTACTGAAAGCATGCGATAATCCTGGCTTTAGCCAAGTCATTTAATGTCGGTTTTCCGCTGAGAATCAGCGACTATTTCTCGCAAAAAAAGTGACCCCTTCTCAGTAAGCAATCCTGGCTGCTGTTCAACAGACTATCCTTCGCGCTGAAATCGCAAAATCGGCTGGGGACCCCTACGCGTAAACCTCTTACAAAAACTTTGTTTCCCCCGAAGTTGCTCAAACTGGCTAACGCGGCGACATCGACTGGTGCCACAAAGTCCGCATTAGCCAGAAGAGCCCGACATTGTTTCGGAGGCCTTGGCCCCAGATCTACAACGCAACGGTCAACGTCGGCGTAGTTGTCCGCAAATCGTCACCGGGACCTCGTAGGCTCTAGAGATTGTTGAGGTGAAGCTGCATCAGGTCATCATAGCAGGACTGGTTTGCGGCAAGAACCGGATGTCCGTTCAGGAACTCGGGACCGCTTGCAGGAAAGGCAAGGTTCTTTCCGCCGGCTTCGCGGACGAGACAGAAACCAGCCATGCAGTCCCACGCTCGCATATGCGGTTCGTAATACCCAACCAAGCGGCCTGCTGCGACATAGGCGAGCATCAGCGCACCCGACCCGTTGCGGATGAAATTACCACCCTGCTCCATGAGGCCTGCGATGATCGCACCGACGCGTTCGGGTGTGACGTAGTTATTGCAGCCTATCCCCGTCATTGCGTTCTGCAGATTGCGGCTGGGATCGAGGCGCAGGGACTTTTCATTCAGCGTCGCACCGAAACCGAGCGCCGAGGCGTAAAGCTCATCCGAGCAAGGCACATGGATCACGCCCACGACCGGCTCCCCGTCCCGGACAATCGCGACGGAAACACACCATGTCGGCATGCCGTTGACGAAGGGAGCGGTGCCGTCGATCGGGTCGACAACCCAAGTGAAGCCGGAGGAGCCTTCGTCGTGGCCGAACTCCTCTCCCAGGAAACCGTCAGTCGCGTAGATTTCGGCTACGCGCTCCTTTAGGAAGGTTTCAACATTGCGGTCCGCGATCGACACCACGTCCTGTAGATCGCGCTTCGTTTCGATCACCAGCGTATCGCGCCGGTTGAAGTAATCGAGCGCCATTGCCCCCGCTTCCGCCGCCAGCGTCTTGGCCAGGGCAAAACGCGCTGCGAGCGCCGTATCATTCACTGTCATTCTCTTATTCCTTGATCTTCTAAAAAATTGATCAGCCGCTGATGACGGAAATGCCACGGTTCTTGAACGCCAATGTGACGTCGCTCGTGGCGGCATGGGCATGGTCCACGTCGTGATCGATGACGAAGAGTGTGCCGACATCGGTCTCGACCTCGTACTCGACATGCCCGCCGAGATAGGCAGAGTGCAGGACCCGTCCCTTCAGGCCCTCTGTGCCGGGAGAGACGATCCGGATGGCACCGGGCCGCACGGCGAGTTTGGCAGGGCCTCGGCCCGCGTTGGACTGCAGGCGATGCTCGAGATTGCTGACACGCACCAGGACTTCCCTGCCATCAGATTGCACGACCTCGCAGGGCAGCACGTTCGCCTCCCCCATGAAGTCGGCAATGAAGGGCGAGGCCGGCGCTTCGTAAAGTTCACGCGGTGCGCCCGACTGGGCGATCTCGCCATCCTTCATCACGATGATCCGGTCGGAGACTGCAAGCGCTTCGTCCTGATCATGGGTGACATAGACGGCTGTGAAGCCCAGACGCTGCTGGAGGTCGCGGATTTCGGTTCGCACGCGGCGGCGCAGACGTGCATCGAGATTGGAGAGCGGCTCGTCAAGCAACAGGACCTGGGGTTCGAGAACCAAAGCACGGGCGACGGCCACGCGCTGCTGCTGACCGCCCGAAAGCTCGGCCGGAAGGCGATGCCCCATGCCGGCGAGGCCGACGAGCTTGAGGCCTTCCTCGGCCTTCTCACGCGCCTCCTTCTTGCCCAGTCCTGACGACTGAAGGCCGTAGGCGACGTTTTCGAGCGAGGTCATGTGGGGAAAGAGCGCGTAGGATTGGAAGACCATCGAGACGTCGCGCTCGTTGGCCGGCAGCATGGTCACATCCTTGCCACCGATCAGGATCTTTCCGGAGGTCGGATGCTCAAGCCCCGCCAGCATGCGCAAAGTTGTCGTCTTGCCGCAGCCGGAGGGGCCAAGCAGGGTGACAAGCGTTCCCGGCTCGATCGTGAGTGAAAGATCATGGATGGCGGTGAAGGCGCCGAAGGTCTTGCGGATGTGCTGGAAGGTGACGGATCCGGCTTTGACGGTGATCATGCGGTTTTCTCCTGACCGAGAGGAACGGGACTGTTGTTGCCGAGACCGGCAATACGGGTTTCGCGACGCAGCTTGCGTTCGCCGACGAGGAGTTGGAAACCACCGATGACGGTGATCATCACGACGATCAGCATCGAGGAATAGGCAATCGCCACGCCGTATTCGCCATTTTCAACCAGGCCGACGATGTAAGAGGTCGCCATGTTGTGTTCGGCACTGACGAGGAAGATGACCGCACTGATCGAGGTGATGGCTCGCACGAAGGAGTAGACGAGCGCGGCGGTGATCGCCGGGCGCAAAAGCGGCAGGATGATCTTGCGGACCGTGCGGAAGCTGTCAGCCCGCAGCGTCAGCGAAGCTTCATCCAGGCTCTTGTCGAGCTGGCTCATCGCCGCGATCCCGCCGCGCACGCCGACCGGCATGTTGCGGAAGACGAAGCAGGCGATCAGGATCAGCGCCGAGCCCGTCATTTCAAGGGGCGGCAGGTTGAAGGCCATGATGTAGCTGACGCCGATGACCGTTCCCGGAATGGCAAAGCTCATCATCAGGGCGAACTCGAAAAGGTTCCGGCCGGCAAACTTCTGACGAACGATTATGTAAGCAGTGAGTAGACCGACAGCGGCTGTCAGAGGCGCGGAGATGAGTGAGATTTCCATGGTCGTCCAGAAGGAATTCCAGGCCACGCCCGTCCAGGCGATCGAGCCGTTCTGGATGCTCACGGAAAAGGCTCGAGCGTAGTGATCAAGCGTCAGCGTGTTGTCGAGGCCCCAGGTGGTGACGAAGCCTCCGACGAGGATCATGCCGTAGATGACGACGGTGAAGATCATCCACGGGATGACAAGAGCATGTACGCCGATCGAGATGCCACGCGGCAGCGCGATATGGGCGCCGCTGTCTCCCTTGCCAGTGACGGTCGCGAAGTTCTTCCCCGAAAGCCAGAGGCGCTGGGCGAGAAAGGCAGAGAGCGTGAAGAAGAGGAGGACCAGCGCCAAGACGGCGGCGCGCGAGGGATCGTTCTGCGAGCCGACCACGGCGAAGAAGATTTCGGTCGAAAGCACGCCATTGCTGCCGCCGAGCACCAGCGGATTTCCGAAATCGGCCATGCTTTCGATGAAGCCGATCAGGAAGGCGTTGGCGAGGCCCGGCTTCATCAGAGGCAGAGAGACGCGCCAGAAAGTGCGCAAACGGTCGGCACGCAGCGTCTGCGATGCTTCCTCCATCGAAGGACTGACGCCTTCGACGACGCCGATCAGAACCAGGAAGGAAATGGGGGTGAAGGACAACACCTGGGCGATCCAGATCCCGGTCAGGCCATAGAGCCAGCGGCCAGGCTCTATACCTAACAGGCTCGACAGCGTCTCAGTCACTACGCCGGCGCGGCCGAAGAGCAGAACGAGCGCAAGGCCGATGACGAAGGGTGGCGTGATGATCGGCAGGACGGTGAGAAGGCGCAGGCCCTTTTTGAAGGGGAAACGTGTGCGGGTGGCGACGAGCGCGAAGGCGAGCCCCAGCAGGGTGGAGGCGGACGCCGTCATGATGGCGAGCGTGAAGGTGCGCCAAGCGACGCCGCAGCGTCCGTCCCCCACCAGGCAGCTCAAGCTCCAGATGCCGGGGTCCTGCATGTTCCGGATGAAATCGTTCGGCTTGAAGGAACCGTCGAAATCCTGGACGGCCGCCACCAGCATGCTTCCGATCGGATAGAAAACGAAGACGAAGACGAGGAAGACGAGCAGTGAGATAGACCCGACAACAAAGGCGTCACCTTTCATCACCCCGCGTTCGACCAAACCGAAGGCGAACATGAGCACGAAAACGATTGCCATGGTGACGGCACCAGCGCCCATGGAGGGTTGCCCGTCGGACAGCGCGCCGAAAAGGGTTTCGCTGATCCCCCAGGTCCAGCCGGAAAAACCGACCGCAAGTCCCTGCAGGCAGAGATAGACCAGACCTGCGGCGCCTGCGGCCGCAAAGAACGCGCCACGGCGCATTGGGTCGGCAATGAAACGTCCTGCGAAACCGAGACCGAAGAAGAGGACGACACCGAGAAGCCAAAGGCGACCGTGACCCAAAAGTTGCAAGACACCTGGCGCGGTTTCCTCGGTGAACGGGAACGCGCCCAGCCAGGCAAGGCCGAAGAAGCCGCTTTCCAGCCTGTACCAGGGAAGCAAAATGAAGGATGCGGCTCCAAAGGCCAGCAACAGGTTCAGTCTGCGGTTGCCATGTCTCATGGTCGACCTCATCAATAGATTCGCGGGAAGAGAAATGGGCCGGCGGTCCAGAAACCGCCGGCGGATAGGGTCAGGCGTCAGTTGGCGACGGCACCGATTTCACGGTCCCAGCGCTCGAGCAGTGCCTTGCGCTTTTCCGGATCGCCATAGGTCTTGAAGTCATAGTCGATCAGCTTGATGTCCTCGAACCGCGGGGCTTCCTTGGGGATCTCCGCGGTCTTGTTCGAGGGAAGCTGGAAGGACTTGGCATCCTTCATGCGGGACTGGACTTCCGGCTTCAGCGACCAGTCGTACCAGGTCTTGGCATTCTCCATGTTCCGCGCGCCCTTGACGATCGACATGGAGCCGATCTCGTAGCCGGTGCCTTCGCAAGGTGCGATCGACTTGACCGGGAAGCCCTCGGCCGTCTGGGCCACCGCATCATGCATGAAGACGATACCGAGGCCGGTCTCGCCGCGCGCAGCCGCCTTGACCGGCGCGGAGCCGGACTTGGTGTATTGCGAGATATTGGCGTTGAGGGACTTCAGATATTCGAAGGCCTTGTCTTCGCCCATGATCTGCACGAGCGAGGCGAGCGCCGTGTAGGCGGTGCCTGAGGAGTTCGGGTTGGCGATCTGGATCTCGCCCTTCAGTTCCGGCGCCAGGAGGTCGGCCCAACAAACGGGTACCTTATAGCCTTTCTGCTTGAAGATCTCGGTGTTGTAACCCCAGCCGAGCGCGCCGGCATAGACGCCGACGGTCTTGAATCCAGAGCTTTCGGCCTGGTTCTTTGCCCAATCCTGCAACTGGTCCAACATCGGCGACTTGTACTCTTCCGTCAGGCCTTCGGAAGCGGCCTGGAGATGGGGGTCGCCGGTGCCGGCCCACCAGAGGTCGGTCTTGGGGTTGCGCGCTTCGGCGCGGATCTTGGCATAGGCCTCACCCGAGGACATGCGCACCATGTTGACCTTGATGTCGTGCGCCTTTTCGAAATCGCCCTGCATCTGTTCGCAGATGACGACGTCGGCGGCGCAGATAAGGTTGAGCTCACCGGCAGCCAGAGCCGAACCGGCAGACAAGCTCGTGCCGGCAAAGAGTAGAGTGGACAGTATAGTCAGTCGCATGGGTATCCTCCTGTTGCTTGCGTCTGATGGAAGTCGAAGAAAACGGACAAGCCTTCGGCGGTGATACCGAGACGGCACCTTTTCAGCGGCGGTCCAGTTGTGGAAAATTTAGTTGGTCGGATTGATCTCGCGATCGAAGCGGCTCAACAGCCGACTTCGTTGTTCGGGTGAACCGAAGGTGGCAAAATCATAGTCCACCATCTTGATCATCGAGATATCGGGAGCGGCCGGCGGCAGCACGGCCCGGGCATTGGATGGCACCTGGTTCTGGCCCGCGGCAGCGCCGGTTGCCTGCCCTTCGGGGCTCAGCGCGAAATCGACGAAGCGGCGCGCCTCCTCCAGATTGCGGCTGCCCTTGACGATGCTGACTGCACCGATTTCGTAGCCGGTGCCCTCGCAGGGCGCGACGATCACGAGGGGAGCGCCTGCCTCCTTCTGGGTGACGGCGTCATGCATGAAGGAGATGCCGATCATGATCTCTCCCCTCCCCGCCGCCTTGACCGGCTCTGCACCCGCCTTTGTGTACTCGGTAATGTTGCGACCAAGTTCACGCATATAGCCAAACGCCTCGTCTTCGCCGAGCAATTGCACGAGCGTGACAAGAGTTGTGAAGGCGGTGCCTGACGAATGCGGGTTTCCTGACAGGATATGGCCGCGATAGATCGGCTTGGCGAGATCCTTCCAGCAGTTGGGCGCCGGCAATCCTGCAGATGCGAGAAGCTCCGTATTGTAGGCGAAGCCGAGTGCCCCGGCATAAAGGCCGACAGATGTGCCGCCAGACAAAGAGAAGAAGTTCCGCGCCCAAGGCAGAAGGTCGGCTTCCTGTTGGGGATGATAGGGTTCGAGCAATCCTTCATAGGCTGCCTGCAGGTGTGTGACGCCGGTCCCACCCCACCAGACATCGACCGTTGGCGCATCCTTCTCGGCCCGAACATGGTCGAGGATCTCTCCGGTGCTCATCCGCGGCATGTTGACCGCAAGGCCGGTCTTCGCCTCGTAGGTCTTTTCCATGACAGCGCACCAGACCTCGTCGACACCGCAGAGAATGTTCAGCGTGTCTGCTGCCTGGGAAGCAGTCGCCGTGGCGAAGGTCAAAAGTAGCCCGGCGCCGATGACGGTCAATAACTTCACGTTGTCCTCCCTTGGAACCTCCCCGTTCCAATGACTGAAGCATGTCCATATCGGCCCGGACTGGCAACCCGGAGAATGGTTACCGATCTTTCACCACGACGTCGTCACCCGTTGCAGAGATTGCAAATATTACAATTGTGACGTTCGCCGATAACCACCAAGTCTTTGGCGTTTTTGCCCTACCCGGTTATGATGCCGCCGGGAGGACTACAACGTGTTGAACCAAAAGGTGAAAATTCTGATCGTCGAGGACGATCCGGATATGGCGGAGCTTATCTGCGACCTGGTGGAGGCAGAGGGATGGATACCAGTTACCGCCCCCTCAGCCGAGGTTGCGCAGGAGCGATTGCAGCATGAGACGGTTCAACTGGTTCTGGTCGACCACAATCTGCCGGGCCTCTCGGGCCGAGCCTTCGCGCAGCGTTTGAGGGCGCAGACCGATGTCGGCATCGTCATGGTGACGGCAGCAGGAAGCGCGACCGATCGCGTGTTAGGACTGGAAACGGCGGCGGACGACTACGTGGTCAAACCGTTCGAACCGAACGAACTCACCGCCCGGATCAAGGCGGTTCTCCGTCGTACCCATCCACAACTGCGCCACGACAGGGAGAGTGAGCGCGAACAGCCGTCTACGGCGCTCAGGCTCGGCGAATGGGCCATCGATCTGGCTCAACGCCGCGCCGTTTGCCTAACCGATCCAACCAAGACGCTCACGGCAGCAGAGTTTGCCCTGCTCGAGATCCTCGCCGAGACGCCGAATACGCCCGTGAGCCGCGCGCACATTCTTGACCGGATGGGGGCAGACTCCGATCGCTTCGTTGATCGCAACGTCGATGTTCTGGTGCTGCGTCTCAGGCGGAAGATCGAGCAGAACCCGGACCTGCCCCGCCACATCCAGACGCGACGCGGCAAGGGTTATGTGCTGCACACCGACGACGCGGGATCATCGCCTTGATCAACCGGGCCTTCCTCTCATCCATCGCCTTTCGATTGCCCTTCGCAATCGCCTTCATCTGCGTCTCGGTTCTCCTCCTGTCGACCGTCGCCATCTATGGCCTGCAGAGAGCGCGCAGCGAAATGTCGGCCTACAGCGTGCAGGCCTTTTCGAGTCTCGCCAAGGCGTCGCTCGTCTCAAGGCAGGTTTCCGACCTCGTTTCGAGCGCGCCTTTCCTGATGAATGCAACGTCCCCTTACCGTGTCTCAAGTGAAAGCCGCGCCGTGGTTGCCCAGGTAGGCACACTTCTTCAGACCATGGCACCGGATAAGCCGGGCGCTGCCATGCAAGGCACCGGCGCGCACCGGATCATCGAACTGCTTGAGAGCATCGAGGCCCAGACACTGGCGCTTGCTGGAAATGCAGATGCCGCACAGGTGCAAAAGGCCGAAGCGGCCGTCGCACTCGGAGAGATCGCGACCGCTCGCGCCATTCAGGATCAGGAGCTACGGCAGCGTCTGAACGACATCGCACAATCAGCCTCTACGTCGGACAGTCTCTTTCAGCTTGGCGAACTTCAACGACGCTTCGTGGCCGAGACGACCGTCCGAATGCTGGTACCAGGCCCTAATCTAAGGGTCTCGCCTGAGCAACTGGAACCCTATCGACGGATCTTCGAGGCACAGACCCGTTACCTCCTCGAAATGTTCACCATTCGCGCATCGGTCTCGCGCCTGCACACCGTCTCGCGCGACCTCTCGCATGCGACCGAAACCCAGAGCGCGTTCGTTGCCAGCGCGCTGAACCAGAATCTCGAAGCCACCTCAAGCGCATTGCGCCAACTGCTTGTCATGATCGTGCTTGCATCCTTCGCGGTCGTCATCCTTGCCATTCTGTCCATCCGCTCGGTCATGCGCGTTTCACACGGAATAGGTGACCTCTCGCGCGGCATGAACGCGCTGGCTCGCGGTGAGGAAAATGTCGGGCCGCCCGTTTATGCCGGGACTGAAACGGAGCTGATCCGCTTGCTTGACGCCTTTCGCGCTTTCAAGGAGAGCGTCGATCGCGTGTCCCGTCTGAGACGCACGGCAGAAGCGGCTGCTCGGACTATCCGATCCACTTTCCGGACGATGAATGAAGGCATCGCCCTCTTCGATCCGACAGGCCGACCGATCACCATGAACCGCCGCATCATCGAACTGATGCGCCAAACGGGATCGTCGCGAAAAATGTCGTTGCGCCGGTTCGTTGGAACGGTCCCGGAGATCGACCCCCTTTTCATGCCAACCGAAAACGAGAGCGGCTCGCTAGTCGAGCGTCAGATTCTGCGGCACCGGTTTGTTGACGACCAGGTGGTGGAGGTTTCTGCATCAAGGCAACCTGACGGCGGGGTGGTCCTGCTCGCCCGCGACGTGACAGCCATGGATCGCCAAGAGATCGAGGCGGCCCGCGCCCAGCGCCTGGATGTGGTCATGCGCATGACGCATCAGGTTAGCCACGAGGTCGGCAACATGATAGGCATCATTACCGGAAGTCTCGGCCTACTGGAGCGCGAGCCGGGGTTCACCGAACGACAGAAGCG
>NNBU01000456.1_pt1 | contig 56016 bp, 44 predicted proteins | sample 1173781 | NCBI WGS metagenome assembly NNBU01 (sample SAMN07173937, study PRJNA388173) | plant metagenome | biome: Plant school; feature: Soil; material: Symbiotic tissue of Blasia pusilla L.; isolation source: symbiotic tissue sample KVJ2 | host: Blasia pusilla | place: Norway: Troms, Kvaloya...
ATATAGCCCTGGCCGTCTGAGAGCTCGTCGACCTTCTGGGCCAGGCGATACACCTCGACAAAGCTTGCACTGTAGATCGATGACAGCAGGCTCTCATCGAAATAGTCCTGCGCCTCGACCGTCGGCGCCCCATCTCCGTGCCATCCCGCAGCAGCCATCAACGTCTTCACCGGATCGGCGGGGTCGGCGGCGAAGGCGGCAGTCGACAGGAGGACGACAGCGAGGGACGGGCCAATCGGCGTCATTCGTTTCATCATCGACCGCACCATTCCGTCACTCGCCGCCCTGGGCCTTGAGATCCTGCTTGATCGAGTTGCCGGAATTGCCATCGACGACCGGATAGATGTCGTCGATCACCGGTTTTCCCTTCTCGGTCACAACGTGAAAGATCAGCACGGTATCGGCCGCATCTGCGGTGTCGGAAAAGCAACTGCGATTGTTGAACAGCGCCGTAACCTGCCCGTCACCGTCGTCCTCGATTCGGATATTCTTGAAGGGGCAGCCGTCCTGCCCCTGGGCGATCGGATCATAGTCGAAGGGAAATCCGGTCGTCTCGCCTTCAGGCAGATCAAAGGGCGGGTTTTTCGAGGCCACGCGGAAGGCGGCAGCAAAATCGGCGCTGAACAGCCGGTCAAGGCGATTGTCGCTGAACACATCCTCTTCACCGCTCGATCCCTCGTCCCAGTTTCGCGCGGTCGCCTCGACGACCTCCCGCACCGGTGCAGTCACATCGGCCGCAAGCGCAGGCACGCTGGTCCCCATCATCGCCAGCAGCAACAGTCCGGTCCTCAACGTCTTCATGCAATTTCCCTTCCTGTTTTTTGCGCTTGCGCCCACCGGATCGACCCGGGCACATATGCAGCCTCCGGGCTGCAGGGCTTTATCCCCATTGCTAGCGCGAAACCAGCACCGTGACCCCGTCCAAGATTGGGAGAATCGCGCCTTTCTCAGCCGAAAGTCGAGAGGTCAGAATCTGCCCGAAAAGCCCCGGGACTGTTTGCCTTGCGATGAGAGAATGTTATAGGCAGGCCATTGGCGCAGCGCCCTCCCCTGGCCTGCGCGTCAGGCAAAACCCGTGAGGATATTCATGACCAAGATCAAGGTAGCCAACCCGGTCGTCGATCTCGACGGCGACGAGATGACCCGCATCATCTGGCAGTTCATCAAGGATAAGCTGATCCTGCCCTACCTGGACCTCGACATCGAATATTACGACCTTTCGGTCGAAAACCGCGACGCCACCAATGACCAGGTGACCATCGACGCCGCCCACGCCATCAAGAAGCACGGCGTCGGCATCAAGTGCGCCACGATCACCCCGGACGAAGCCCGCGTGAAGGAATTCAACCTCAAGGAAATGTGGAAGAGCCCCAACGGCACGATCCGCAACATCCTCGGCGGCGTGATCTTCCGCGAGCCGATCATCTGCAAGAACGTGCCCCGCCTCGTTCCCGGCTGGACCAAGCCGATCGTTGTCGGCCGTCACGCCTTCGGCGACCAGTACAAGGCAACCGACTTCAAGTTCCCCGGCAAGGGCAAGCTGACCATCAAGTTCGTCGGTGAAGATGGCGAAGTGATCGAGAAGGAAGTTTACAACGCGCCCGGCGCCGGCGTCGCGCTTGCCATGTACAACCTCGACGAATCGATCCGCGAATTCGCCCGCGCCTCGATGATGTACGGCCTGATGCGCAAGTGGCCGGTCTACCTGTCGACCAAGAACACCATCCTCAAGGCCTATGACGGCCGCTTCAAGGACATCTTCGAGGAAGTCTACCAGGCCGAGTTCAAGGCCAAGTTCGAAGAGATCGGCATCGTTTACGAACACCGCCTGATCGACGACATGGTCGCCTCTGCACTCAAGTGGTCCGGTGGTTATGTCTGGGCCTGCAAGAACTACGACGGTGACGTCCAGTCGGATACCGTTGCCCAGGGCTTCGGTTCGCTCGGCCTGATGACCTCGGTTCTCCTGTCGCCCGATGGCCGCACGGTTGAAGCGGAAGCTGCCCACGGCACGGTCACGCGCCACTACCGCCAGCATCAGAAGGGTCAGGAAACCTCGACGAACTCGATCGCCTCGATCTTCGCCTGGACCCGTGGCCTCGCCCACCGCGCCAAGCTGGACGACAATGCGGATCTGGCGAACTTCGCCACGACGCTCGAAAAGGTCTGCATCGACACCGTCGAAGCCGGTTACATGACCAAGGACCTGGCTCTGCTCATCGGCCCCGATCAGCCGTGGCTCTCGACCACCGCCTTCCTCGACAAGGTCGACGAAAACCTGAAGAAGGCCATGGCCGCCTGATCGGCAGCCACTTGAGACCCAGACATCAACCCGGCCAGCCATGGCCGGGTTTTTTCATGCCTCAAGCAGCTCTTCGGCATCGATCCGGGCAAAGCGCTCGCGGATCTGGTTGGCCAGTCGCACAGTGGATACGCTGAGCCTGCTCAAGAGCAGATCGGCCGTATGCTCGACGTCCGGCGCCTCCTCGTCGAGGTAGCGGAAGCGCATGAAGGTCTGCCCACCCGCGCGCCTCTGTTCGAAGTCGACGATGGTTTCCCAGGGGATGCGGGTGTCGCTGCGATAGTCGACGATTTCCTCCTCGTTCAGTTCCAGCGCCGGTTTCAATGCCCTCACGATCTGGCGAAAGCTGCGATGCAATCCGAGAAAACTGGCGGCCAGCAGCGCGATGTAGAAGAAACTGCCGAAGGATCCGAAGCCGCCCCCCAGCACCTGCGCCAGCACGCCGCCGAAAGCGACCGCAAAGACAATTGTAAGCACGGTGACACTGAGGAGTGGCACGGCACGCGCCGGATAGGCGACGAGAAGGAAAGGTTTGTTGTCATTGGCCATGGGAAAACTGTAATCAATTCGGAAGACCCTGGACACCCTGCGGCATGGATCACAAAGACCATGCCGGGGGATAACCATCGGCCATCGGGAGAGAAGCAAGATGACGGACCTGCATTTTTACACCAACCCCATGTCGCGCGGGCGCATCATTCGCTGGATGTTCGAGGAAGTGGGTGAGCCCTACGAGACCCATATCGTCGCCTATGGTCCGGAGATGAAGGCCGACAGCTATCGCCGGATCAACCCGATGGGCAAGGTGCCGGCCATTCGTCATGGCGACACGGTGGTCACGGAATGCGCGGCGATCTGTGCCTATCTGGCCGACGCTTTTCCGAACGCCGGACTTGCGCCAGACGCACGCCTGCGCGGCGACTATTACCGTTGGATGTTCTTCGCGGCTGGTCCGCTTGAAGCGGCGGTCACCAATCGCACCCTGCAGGTTGAAGTCCCACCCGAGCGCAAGGGGATGGTCGGCTACGGCTCCTTCGAAACGGTGATGGACACGCTGGAAACCGCCTTAAACGGCCGCCAATTCATTGCCGGCGATGCCTTTTCCGCCGCCGATGTCTATGTCGGATCCCACATCGCCTGGGGCCTGCAGTTCTCGACGATCGAAAAGCGCCCGGCTTTCGAAACCTATGTTGCCGGCCTCCTGCAGCGCCCGGCCTATCTCAAGGCCAGCGCCCTCGACAATGCCGCCGTGGCGGACATGCAAAAGGCCAGCACCTGAGCCGAAAGTGACAGGGCAGAGGCGGCAAAAAGAAGCCGGTTGCTTCTCGTGAAATGCTGTCGATTGCAAGGTGGGCGGACTCAGTGTCCTATGGGATACCTACGTCTCCCACCTTGGATTGCCGGCATGTTTGACGCCCTGCGAGACCGATCATGAAGGAAGACCTGCTCCCGAAAACCGTCAGCGTTTTCCGGGAGGGCTACGACGCAAAACGCCTGAGAGGCGATGCGCTGGCGGGTCTGACCGTCGCCATCGTTGCGCTGCCCCTGTCCATGGCCATTGCCATTGCCTCCGGCGTCACACCCGACCGCGGCCTCTACACGGCCATCGTCGGCGGCTTTATTGTGTCGGCGCTCGGCGGTAGCCGCCACCAGATCGGCGGCCCGGCTGGGGCCTTCATCGTTCTGGTCGCCGCAACCGTTGCCCGCCACGGCGTCGATGGACTGCTGCTGGCCACGGCCATGGCCGGCCTGCTCTTGGTGCTCGCCGGCCTGCTGCGCCTCGGCGATTACATCAAGTTCATCCCCTATCCCGTCACCATTGGCTTTACCGCCGGTATCGCGGTGATCATCTTTGCCAGCCAGATCGGTGAGCTTCTGGGGCTGACCTTCACCGGGTCCGAACCCGGACCTCTGTTCGACAAAATCCCCGCCATCTTCGTCGCTTTGCCCTCTTTCTCAGCTGCTGCGGCCAGCATCGCGGGCCTGACAATTGCGATCATTCTCCTTCTCCGCCGGCTCCGCCCGACCTGGCCCGCGCTGTTGATCGCCGTGGTCATCGCATCGGTTGTGGCCTCCCTGCTGGCGCTGCCGGTCTCGACCATTGGCTCGAAGTTCGGAGGCATTCCATCCGGCATCCCCTGGCCGAGCCTCCCGCGTATCTCGTCGGAACTCGCGATCGCTGTCCTTCCCGATGCTGTCGCCTTCGCGTTGCTCGGGGCGATCGAATCGCTGCTCTCGGCCGTCGTCGCCGACGGCATGACCGGCCGCCGGCATCGGTCCAGCACCGAACTGGTGGCGCAGGGGTTGGCAAACATCGGATCGGCTTTGATTGGTGGCATCTGCGTCACCGGCACCATCGCCCGCACGGCAACCAATGTCAGAGCCGGTGCCACCAGCCCCGTCTCCGGCATGCTGCATTCGCTCTTCCTGCTCGCGTTCATGCTGGTTGCGGCTCCACTCGCGGCCTACATCCCGCTGGCAAGCCTCGCAGGTGTGCTGGCTGTCGTCTCGTGGAACATGGTGGAACGCGCAGCAATCAAAGCGCTGGTCCGCTCCTCACGCGGCGAAACACTGGTTCTGGCGGTGACATTCCTGCTGGTGATCTTCCGCGACCTGACCGAGGGCATTCTCGTCGGCGTCTCGCTCGCCGCCCTGCAGTTCATCCACCACATGTCGAAGAGCCTGAAGGTAACGAGTGAGCGGGACGAAACGCCGCTCGACAACACCGACTGCGATACGGTCATCTACCGATTGGACGGCGCCTTCTTCTTCGGGGCGGTCGCCGCGGCCAGCGCCGTGCTCGACCGGATCGCGGACGGCCACCGCAACCTCGTGCTGGATTGTAGCGGTATCCAGTTCATCGATACATCCGGCGCCAATCTGCTGGCCGGCGTCATCCGCAAGGCGCAGCGCAGTGGTGTAAAAGTCTATCTCGTGAGCAACAGGCCCGAGATCCGCCTGATGCTGTTAAACCATGATCTCGACACAGACGATCTGGTGTTCGCCGCCACGCTCGGCCGAGCGCAATGGGCGAGCCGTGGCGATACGATGTGACCTGGACGGCGCAAGTCTTTGGGTCGAAGCAATCAACCGCGACATCCCCAACGACAAAGGCCGGCAAGATTGCCGGCCTTTGAACTTTCAAAATCTGTTCGAGCCCGCGTTACAGCACGGCTTCGACGGCAGCGATCGCCGCCTCGGCCTGGGCACCATCCGGGCCACCCGCCTGAGCCATGTCAGGCCGGCCGCCACCGCCCTTGCCACCAAGGGCGGCAGACGCAACCCGCACCAGATCGACGGCGCTCAGGCGATCCGTGAGGTCCGGCGTCACCGAAACAACGGCGCTCGCCTTGCCGTCTTCGGCAACCGCGATCAGCAGAACGACAACGGTCTCAAGGCCGGTCTTGGCCTCGTCGGCCATACCCTTCAGATCCTTGGCATCGACGCCCGCCACGACGCGGCCGATAAAGTTGACGCCATTGATGACCTTGGGCGCTTCAGGGCTTCCGGCAGCACCGCCACCCATGGCGAGCTTGCGCTTGGCATCCGCCAGTTCCTTTTCAAGCTTGCGGCGTTCGTCGACCAGCGCCTCAACACGCGACAGCACGTCTGCCGGCTGGACCTTGAGCGACGCGGCGAGCGTCTTTACCCGCTCATCCTGCTCGGCGAGATAGGCGCGTGCGGCCTCACCGGTCAGAGCTTCGATACGGCGCACGCCGGCACCGACCGCGCTTTCGCCGATCAGTCGGACGAGACCGATGTCACCGGTCGCATTGACATGCGTGCCGCCGCAGAGTTCCGTGGAATAGGACTTGCCGGTCTTTTCGCCGCGCAGTGCCGTGCCCATGGAAACGACACGGACCTCGTCGCCATATTTTTCGCCGAACAGCGCCATCGCACCCTCTGCGATGGCATCGTCGACCGCCATCAGACGGGTCGTCACCGGCGCATTCTGCAGGATGATTTCGTTCGCCATCTCTTCGACGACCTTCAGCTCTTCGGCCCAAATCGGTTTCGGGTGCGAAATATCAAAGCGCAGACGCTCAGGCGCCACGAGCGAACCCTTCTGGGCAACATGGGTGCCGAGGATCTCGCGCAGGGCTTCATGCAAAAGGTGGGTTGCAGAGTGGTTCGACCGCAGGCGCTGCCGGCGGGCGTGATCGACGTTCAGCACGACGGCTTCGCCGGCCCGCACCACGCCGTTGCGCACGGTCGCGAGATGAACAAAAACGCCCTCGCCCTTCTTCTGGGTATCGGTCACTTCGAGCGAGAAGCCTTCGCCGACGATCTCGCCGGTATCGCCCATCTGGCCGCCGGACTCGCCGTAGAACGGTGTCTGGTTGACAACGACCTGCACCTTGTCACCGGCACCCGCCTGCTCGACAACCTTGCCCTCGGCGACCAGCGCCAGGATCTGGCCTTCGGCCGTTTCGGAGGAATAACCGAGGAATTCGGTGGCACCGAACTTTTCCTTGAGCTCGAACCAGACGGTCTCGGTCGCCTTGTCGCCCGAACCCGACCAATGCGCCCGCGCCTCGGCCTTCTGCCGCTGCATCGCATCGTTGAAGCCGGTGAGATCGACACCGATACCGCGGTTGCGCAGCGCATCCTGGGTCAGGTCGAGCGGGAAACCATAGGTGTCATAGAGCTTGAAGGCGGTTTCGCCGTCCAGACTGTCGCCCTTGTCGAGATCAGACGTCGCCTCCGAGAGCAGCGTCAGACCGCGCTCAAGCGTCTTGCGGAAACGGCTTTCCTCGAGCTTCAGCGTCTCGGAAATCAGCGACTCGGCGCGGATAAGCTCCGGATAGGCGCGGCCCATCTGCTGCACGAGCACCGGCAGCAGCTTGTAGATGATCGGATCCTTCGCGCCGAGCAACTGCGCGTGGCGCATGGCGCGGCGCATGATGCGGCGCAGAACATAGCCGCGACCTTCATTCGACGGCAGAACACCGTCGGCGATCAGGAATGCCGAGGACCGCAGATGGTCGGCGATCACACGGTGGCTTGCGCGGCGCTCACCCTCGGCCTTGACGCCGGTCAGGTCGACCGAGGCATCGATCAAAGCACGGAACAGGTCGATGTCGTAGTTGTCGTGCTGTCCCTGCAGGACGGCGGCGACACGCTCAAGCCCCATGCCGGTGTCAATCGACGGACGCGGCAGGTCGACACGCTGTTCCTTGGTGATCTGCTCGTATTGCATGAAGACGAGGTTCCAGATCTCGATGAAGCGGTCACCATCTTCGTCCGGTGAGCCCGGAGGGCCACCCCAGATATGGTCGCCATGGTCGTAGAAGATTTCCGAGCACGGACCGCAGGGACCGGTATCGCCCATTGCCCAGAAGTTATCGCTCGTCGGGATGCGGATGATCTTGTCATCGGTCAGACCGGCAATCTTCTTCCAGAGACCATGGGCCTCATCGTCGGTGTGATAGACGGTGACCAGAAGGCGGTTGCGGTCGAGGCCGAATTCCTTGGTGATCAGGTTCCAGGCAAGCTCGATCGCGCGCTCCTTGAAATAATCGCCGAAGGAGAAATTCCCCAGCATTTCAAAGAAGGTGTGGTGGCGGGCCGTGTAACCGACATTGTCGAGGTCGTTGTGCTTGCCGCCAGCGCGCACGCATTTCTGCGCCGTCGCAGCCGTCGAATACGGACGCTGTTCGAGGCCGGTAAAGACGTTCTTGAACTGCACCATGCCGGCATTGGTGAACATCAGTGTAGGGTCGTTGCGCGGCACCAGCGGGCTGGAGGAAACGACCTCGTGACCGTTCGTCTTGAAGTAGTCGAGGAAAGTCGACCGGATGTCGTTTACACCGCTCATGTCACGCCCTTCATTCGGGCCGGAAGCCCGGCCAATTCGCAAAATCAATGGCTTTTATCGCCCGTCATGCCCCCTGTCCAGCGGCGTATCTGCAAGCACAAATGAAAACCGGCCGCGTTTCGGGAGAAACGCGGCCGGCTTCATATCGTCGAAGGAACGAAGGACTTACATGTCCTCGGCCGTATCTCCGTCATTGGCGTCAGGACCGCCATTCTGCAGGAATTTTTCGGCGATCAGTCCGGCATTCTGGCGCAGCGCCATTTCGATTTCCTGGGCGACGGGCGGATTGTCACGCAGGAAAATCTTGGCGTTTTCGCGCCCCTGGCCAAGACGCTGGCTGTTGTAGGAGAACCAGGCACCCGACTTCTCGACGATCCCAGCCTTGACGCCGAGGTCGACCAGTTCGCCGGTCTTCGACACACCTTCGCCATACATGATGTCGAATTCGACCTGCTTGAAGGGAGGCGCCATCTTGTTCTTGACGACCTTGACGCGGGTCTGGTTGCCGACGACCTCTTCGCGATCCTTGACGGCACCGATGCGGCGGATGTCGAGGCGCACCGAGGCGTAGAACTTCAGCGCGTTACCGCCTGTCGTCGTTTCCGGCGAACCGAACATGACGCCGATCTTCATGCGGATCTGGTTGATGAAGATCACCATGGTCTTCGAGCGCGAGATCGAGGCTGTCAGCTTGCGCAGCGCCTGGCTCATCAGGCGAGCCTGCATGCCCGGCAGGCTGTCGCCCATTTCGCCTTCGATTTCCGCGCGCGGGGTGAGCGCGGCGACCGAGTCGACGACAAGCACATCGATCGCGCCGGAGCGCACCAGCGTGTCGGTGATTTCAAGCGCCTGCTCGCCGGTATCCGGCTGCGATATGAGAAGGTTCTGCAGATCGACACCGAGTTTCCGAGCATAAATCGGATCGAGCGCGTGTTCGGCATCGACGAAGGCGCAGATGCCGCCCTTCTTCTGCGCTTCCGCGATCGTCTGCAGCGCAAGTGTCGTCTTACCCGAGCTTTCCGGCCCGTAAATTTCAACGATACGGCCCTTCGGCAGACCGCCGATGCCGAGCGCGATGTCGAGGCTGAGCGACCCCGTCGAGACCGTCTCGACTTCGACCACGCTCTCGTTTGCGCCGAGTTTCATGATCGAGCCCTTGCCGAACGACCGTTCGATCTGCGAGAGCGCCGCCTCCAATGCCTTGCTTTTATCCACCGATTTGTCCTCTACAAGCCGCAAAGAATTTTGTGCCATTGGATCCACCTTTAGGTTATTGAGGCCGCATAGGCAATGAAGCCGCCGATGGACATCATGTACTCTATTTGTTCTCATTTTGCAAGTGGCAGCGAAGTCTTTCTTTCGACAGCGTTTTCTGACGCATGTTCGAATAATGTTCCGCGTGTTCGGGCGCGATCCGGATTGAAGTGGGTCGAAAGCGCTCGTGACCGTTTCGGGGCGGCTCCGATTCGTCAGCCCACCGGCCAGGGGAGCCTGTCATGACGGTCGAAATCCTTGCCATCGGCGGCGCCCACATAGACCGTCGCGCCCGTATTTCCGGCGAGACGAAACCGGGTGCCAGCAATCCGGGAAGCTGGTTCGAAGAGCCGGGTGGCGGCGTCTTCAATGCCGCCCGCAACCTCTCCCGCCTCGGACGCTCCGTCCGCCTGATCGCCCCCAGAGGCGGTGATGCAGCCGGCCAGGCCGTGGCCGAAGCGGCGGACCGGGCCGGCATCGAGGACTGGCCGGTGATGTTCCTCGACCGCGCGACACCGAGCTACACAGCAATCCTGGAAAATGACGGCAATCTCGTCATCGCCCTTGCTGACATGGCGCTCTACGATGCCTTTACTGCGCGGCGCCTGCGCGCCCGTTCGATGCGCGACAGCCTGGCTTTGGCCGCCCATGTGCTCTGCGACGCCAATCTTCCCGGTGAGACCCTGACGGCATTGGCATCGACCGCCGCAAGACAGGGCTCCGGGATGTCTGCGATCGCCATATCGCCGGCCAAGGTCCAGCGCCTGCGCGGCACCTTCCCCCATCTGGACCACCTCTTCATGAACGGCGCCGAGGCGGAGGCGATTGCCGGCCAGAGGCCGGACCGGCCGGAGGGCTGGCCTGAGCTTTTGCGCGCCTGCGGCCTGCGAGGCGGGACAGTCACCGCCGGCCGTGACCGCACAGTCGCCTTCGATGCCGAACGGATCGCCGTGATCGAGCCCACACCGGTCGACCAGATCGGCGACGTGACCGGCGCCGGCGACGCCTTTGCCGCCGGCTTTCTGCAAGCCAGGCTGTCGGGCGGCGATCTCTGCGCGGCGCTGCGCCAGGGCACCGCCTGCGCCGCCATCACGCTCGCCTCCCCCCATGCGACGGACGAAAATCTGTCCGTTGCGCGGTTGGACGCGCAGTTGTCACTTGTCCCTCAGGCCCGTTTCCTGCCATGACGGACCGTTCCAGCTTGAAAGATCTCCGATGACCCGTTCCATCTCTCCCCTCGTGCCAATCGCCTATTCCAGCGAAGTGACCGCCGCCAAGCAGCGCGGCGCCGCCATCGTCGCGCTCGAATCCACCATCATCACTCATGGCATGCCCTATCCCGGCAATCTGGAGATGGCGCGCAGCGTTGAGGCCATCATCCGCCAGCAGGGCGCCGTCCCGGCGACGATCGCCGTGATCAAGGGTGTCCTGCATATCGGCCTCGAGCCGGCACAGCTGGAAGAGCTGGCGCAGATGGAACACGTGATGAAACTGTCGCGCGCCGATCTGGCCTTCGCCATCGCCGAGCGCCGCAACGGGGCCACCACGGTGGCCGCGACCATGATCGTCGCCCACCGTGCCGGCATTCATGTGTTTGCCACCGGCGGCATCGGCGGCGTGCATCGCGGCGCCGAGGAGAGCTTCGACATTTCGGCTGACCTGGAAGAGCTGGCCCGCACCGGCGTCATCGTCGTCTCGGCAGGCCCCAAGGCGATCCTCGACATTCCAAAGACGCTGGAAGTGCTGGAAACCCGCGGCGTACCGGTTGTCACTTATGACAGCGAAGAATTCCCCGCATTCTGGTCGCGCAGCTCCGGCCTCAAGAGCCCGCTCAGCCTGCCGAGCCCGGCCGCCATTGCCAATTTTCAGAAGATGCGCGACGAGCTCGGCATTGCCGGCGGCATGCTGATCGCCAATCCGGTTCCCGAAGTCGACGAAATCCCGCGCGAGGAGATGGAAATCTATATCAGCCGCTCGCTCGCCAATGCCGAACGCGACGAAATCGCCGGCAAGGCCGTCACGCCGTATCTGCTCGACAACCTCTTCCATCTGACCGGCGGCCGCAGCTTGAAGACCAATATTGCGCTGGTCGAGAACAATGCCCGTCTGGCTGCCGAAATCGCGGTTGCTCTGAACGGCTGACGCGTCAAACAGTCCTGATCAGAAAGAACCCGTCGGATCGCTCCGGCGGGTTCTCTTTTTTCTGTCACGCAGTTTCTGCCCGGCTCAGCCTTCGCCATCCAGCATTTCGCGCACCGCGACCGCCAGTTGCTTGAGCGAAAAGGGTTTTGGCAGGAAGCCGAACTTGGCGTCCGCCGGCAGGTTGCGGGCAAAGGCGTCCTCGGCATAACCCGAGACGAAGATGAATTTCAGGTCCGGATATTTCTTGCGCAGTTCGGTGAGCAGCGTCGGGCCATCCATTTCCGGCATCACGACGTCGGACACGACGATGTCCACCTCGCCGTTCAGCTCATCCATGATGTCGAGCGCCTCAACGCCGGAGCCGGCTTCATGCACGGTGTAGCCGCGCGTTTCCAACATGCGTTTGCCGCCACGCCGCACGGCTTCCTCGTCCTCGACGAGCAACACGACGGCCGATTTGCCGGTCAGATCCTTGCCATCGGCAGACGGATCGCTTGCACTTGCGGGCGTTGCGGACGGGAGACTGCCGGAAGGGGTGGTGCCAGCAGCAGCCTTTGCTTCCTCGGAAACAACAACGACATCCGGGATATGCCGCGGCAGGAAGATGCGGAAGGCCGTGCCCTTGCCCACTTCCGATTCCGGATAGATGTAGCCGCCCGACTGCTTGACGATGCCATAGACCATGGCGAGGCCGAGGCCGGTCCCCTTGCCCACTTCCTTGGTGGTGAAGAAGGGTTCGAAGATCTTGTCCATGATCTCCGGCGCAATCCCGGTCCCGGTATCGGCCACCTCGACCAGCACCATTTCTTCGGCCGGCAGCCCGCGGTAGCCAAAGGCCTCGGCCTCGCCACCGGTGACGTTGCGTGTCGACACGGTAATGGCGCCGCCCTGGGGCATGGCATCGCGGGCATTGACGCAGAGATTGATCAGCACCTGTTCGAACTGCGACAGGTCCGTCTTCACCGGCCAGAGGTCGCGGCCATATTCGACCTTGAGCTTGACATTGGAGCCGGAGATCAGCCGTTCGACCAGCATGCGCAGGTCGCCAATGACGTCGGTGAGGTTCAGAACTGTCGGCCGCATGGTCTGCTTGCGCGAAAACGCCAGCAACTGCCTTACGAGCACGGCAGCGCGATTGGCATTGCGCTTGATTTCCATCAGGTCGGCGAAGCTTGCATCGGACGGGCGCGCCTGCAAGAGCAGGTGGTCGGAGGAAAGCAGGATGGCGGTCAGCACATTGTTGAAGTCATGCGCGATGCCGCCTGCCAGCGTTCCCACCGCATTCATCTTCTGCGTCTGCGCCATCTGCGCTTCGAGCGCCTTCTGGTCCGTGACATCGACGGCATAGACGATTGCCGCCTCTTCCGGCGCCTCGTCGCTCTGGTCGATCACCGCGTTCACATAGAAGCGGAAATGCCGGATGTCGTTCGTCGGGTGCCGACTGTCGATCGGCGCGATGTCGACCTGTCGGTCCATGGCGGCAGCCAGTGCCTGATGGAAGACTTCGCGCTCGCTTTCGTGCAGAACCACTTCGATCAAACCGTGCCGCTCGATCTCATCGCGCGAAATAATGTCGGCAAAGAGTTTCATGAACGGCGCATTGGTGCGAAGGATGCGGCCCTCGCCATCGACCGAGGCGATCGCCATCGGCGTGTTGTTGAAGAAGCGGGTGAAGCGCATCGAGGCGACCGAGTCCGACTGGTCGGACCCCTCACCCTGCTGGCGTGCAAGCACGATCGACCGGCTCTCGCCCGGCGCTCCGTCACGGGCAGCACGAACGCGGTGTACGAGGCGGACCGGCAGGCTCTGGCCGTTGACACGGCGCAAGTCCAGGTCAAGTGTCTCGGTGCGCGCCTGGCCGGGTTCGGCCTGAACCGAATTGATCAGCGCCATGCCCTCGCCAGCGACCAGATCGTTGATCGACATCGAACCGGGGCTGAACTGGGTGAGATCGACGCCCAGCCATTCGGCGAGCGTTGCGTTCAGATAATAGATCTCGCCCTTGCGGCCGGCAGAGAAGAAGCCCGCTGGCGCATGGTCGAGATAGTCGATGGCGTGCTGCAATTCCTTGAAGAAACGCTCCTGGTCGTCCCGCTCGGAGGTGATGTCGGAAATCTGCCAGACATGCAGCCCTCGGCCACGGCTCTCGCTGGGCAAGAGCCGCGCCTTCAGGCGATACCAGTGCGCGCCGGAGCCGTTCGCCGTCAGGCTGCCGATCGGTTTCAGAAGCCGGAACTCCTCATAGCTGTCGCGCCCCTCGCGCAGCCCGTTGGTCAAACGGTAAAGCGCCTCGCTGGACTCGCGGAAGCGCGACAACAGCGCCTCCAGCGTCTGCACCTCTGTTGCCTTTTTCGCGCCCGTCATCGCGCCATAGGCAGCGTTGGCGTAGACGATACGGCCTTCGGCATCGGTAATGAGCGTGCCTTCGGGCTGGCTCGAAAGAAAGCGGCGCGCGAGGTTGTCGCCATGCGGTTGCGGCATCACCTCAACGAAACCGATGACGGCCGAAACGATGAAGAAGATCCCCATCATCGCGAGCACGCCGAGCACCCCGAGCACGATCTGGTTGTCGAGCTGATCGCGGAAGACCACGAAGGCGGCCGAAGCCGCAAGCAAGACCAGCGCCAGCAAGAGAATGCGCAGCGCGGCACCAATGCCACCGCGACGATCAACCATAGGGCTGTCTCCGTCGCGGTCGTTCAGCTGTCGTGTCATGAATGCCTCTTGCCTGTAAGCGCCCCGCATCCCGAGTGATCCGCGAGAATCGGTGCAGCCTCTTGTTTAACAATTTGCCCTGACCGCAAAAAGCGAAGAAAGGTCGGGAAACCCCGCCAAGGCCACTATCCCACAGGATTGCCGCAATCAGGACTGATAGCATGGTGACCGGTTCGCGTCCTCACCATCGGAGAGGACAAAAACCTCGCATTGCAGTCAGCGACGTCTTCTGCCAAAAAAGCCTGCAAAGGGAGCGTTAAAAATGCTGAATGATCTGATTTCCGCCTATGGCAGCAAGTTTCTTGTTGCGGCCCTTGGAGTCAGTCTGGCGCTGCTCTGTCTCTTTATCGTGCTGTGGCTCCTGCGCAACCGGGCGCCCTCACCCTTCGTCCGCGGCGGCCGCAACCGCCAGCCCCGTCTGCAAGTGCTGGATGCCGCCGCAATCGACACACGTCGACGCATCGTCCTGATCCGCCGCGACAATGTCGAACACCTCGTGATGATTGGCGGACCGACCGATCTGCTGATCGAGACCGGCATCGGTGACGAGCGCCACTACCTCAACGCACGAATGCTACAGGCCCAACCCGGCGAGGACGAGACAAGACTTGCCCACCAGGCAGCCGCAAGCCTCCCTGCTGCACAGCCCGACCAGACCGCGGCGCCGATGGCCGCTGAAACCATCGTCGCACCGAAGGCAGCCGTGATGGATCGCGGTCCGCTCCAGACTGTCCGGCAGCAGCCTGCGAGCCAGCAGGTCTCAGAGAAATCAGCCGTCGAAGCGTCCCGCCCTGCGCCGATCGCCGATCGTGCTTCGGAATCGAAACCGACAGCAGAACCGGCCACGATCCTGGCACCGAAAGCTCAAATCGAACCTCGGCCGGCACCGCAGAGTGACACACGGTCGCCCGCGCCGGCTGCGGTATCGGCAACCCCGACAATCCCTGTGGCCGCTGCGACAACTGCCGTAGCACCTGTGATCGCGGCCGTCACACCGGCCGCGCCGGTGCTGACCCGGCCGCCGGAGCCTGTGGCGGTATCCAGCCCGTCTATTGTCATCCCGCCAGAGCAGCGCCCGGCCGTGACGCCGACCGTCTCAGCCTCCATTGCCGCAGATCTCCATGCCCAGCCAACCGACATGGCACCGATGGCAACGCCCCAAGATCGAATGCCGGTGAGCCGCCCAATTGAGGAAACGGCGCCGACAATCGAACTCGACGAACCGGTGGAAGCCGCAATCGTGCCTGCTATACAAGCACCTGCGGTAAGCGCGGTGACGAGCCCGACCATCCACGTCGGGGTAAACATCGAACCGGAACTTTCGTTCGCCGCACCGACCCTCGACGCACCGCAACAGCAAAACTTTGCGGAAGCGCCGCCGGTTGATGCGGCGCCTGACCTGGATACACCACCCCGCTTGGAAGCTCCGCTCACCACGGATGTCGCGCCGGCCCTCAGCCCCGCGATTGATGCCCCGTCGGCAGAAGAGGTCCTCGATGCCGCACGGAGCCGGGTCCTATCCTCTCCGACCAATGACGGGCTAGCCCGCCCATTCGATGCTGCCCGCTTCACCCAAGGCCGGCAGGAGAGCCTCAATGCCGGCCTCCCGGCGACCGAGCCCGCAATGCGGGACGAAAGTCCGGCGAGCCGTGATTTGAGCGATTTTGAACGGGTCCTGGAGGAGGAGATGGCCTTGCACATTGCCGCCGATCCAGCGCCGCCAAGGCCACAGACTGCTGCGGCGCCCCCAATTCCCGCACTCATGCCGGAAACCCGTCCCGACCGCCCACGTCCGCCGATCGGGGCCATTGTTGCAGAGCCGCGCCAGCCGGCACCCCCCTCCGGTGCCAATCCGGCCCAGCCGGTGGAAGAACCCAACCTGCAAAACGAGATCGCCCGGATTTTCGGAGAGATGTCGGCCAGCCGCAACAGCTGAGGCATCCGGGCCGCTCAGGCGGTGCCGCATCGCTTGTCCTGCGCGGTCAGCCCGCGAAGGCGCGGGGCAGACATTGACGAGGCGCACATCGCCAAGCAAAAGGCCCGCACAAAGCGGGCCTTTCGACAGAAAGTCGGCAGATAGGGTTTTGCACCCGCCGGTCCGAAGAACCGGCTCTTATTCGTCGCGGTAGACCTTCTCGCGACGCTCGTGGCGCTCCTGCGCCTCGATCGACAACGTCGCGATCGGACGCGCGTCCAGCCGCTTCAGACCGATCGGTTCGCCGGTCTCCTCGCAATATCCGTAAGTGCCATCCTCGATACGCTGCAGAGCGGCGTCGATCTTCGAGATCAGCTTGCGCTGACGATCGCGGGCTCTGAGTTCGATGGCACGGTCGGTTTCGGAGGAAGCCCGGTCAGCGAGGTCCGGATGGTTGGCGCTTTCTTCTGCGAGGTGTTCGAGGGTCTCGCGCGCTTCGCGGAGAATGTCGTTCTTCCAGGCGATCAGCTTAGCCCTGAAATAGGCCCGCTGGTTCGCGTTCATGAACTCATCGTCTTCCGAGAGCACATAATTGCTAAGATTGATCTTCTCACTCAACGCGATTCTCCTGAAGAACATCTCAATGGGCGGCTGTATAACCTTTCAACGCAAGCGGTTCAAGCCTTGTGAATGTTTCCGCGCCATTTTTAAATCTGTTATAATTTTGAGCTAAATTTCTATTTTTTCAGCACAAATTGGAACAGAGCGAGATGAGGTCGGGGGAACCCTCCGCTACGGCAGGAACGTCGTCCGGCCTGTTCCACACCGGTTGACGCGGAGGGCCAAGACCCGCTAGTTCAGTAATCAGGACGACCTCACGCCGAAAGCCCACCGGATGACGCCTTCGATCTTGGTTCCCAAACGCATCTATCTGCTGCGGCACGCTAAATCCGGTTGGGCCGAGCCAGGTGGCCGTGACTTTGACCGCAATCTCTCCGATGCGGGCTTTGCCGAGGCCGAATTGCTCGCCGAAACGGCGGCGGACCGAAATTACCGGCCCGATCTGGTGATTGCCTCGACGGCGAAGCGCTGCCGCCAGACGGCCGACGCCCTCAACCGGGTCTTCTCCGGCCTCGTCGAATTCCGGTATGTCGACGAACTCTACAATGCACCGGCCGAAACCTACCTTGAAATACTGAGTTCCACACCGGGCATTCCCGCCCTGATGCTCGTCGGCCACAATCCTGCAATCGAGGAAGTTTTTGCCAACCTGTGCGGCAATGAAACCGTCGCCCGCACGGTGCCGGAAGGCTATCCGACATCGGGCCTGGCCGTCATCGATGCCGTCGACGAAAGCTGGCGCCTGCACGACTTTCTGGTCGGTTGATACCAAGGCCTCTGGTCCGCCTGCTGACCGACTGGGCAGGTTCGGCCTTTTTTGAGGCCATGGGAACGCCTATATGCTGCGGTATCGCCCGGCCGTTTCAGTCCTGAATCACGCGCGACCATGTTTGCCAGTGCAGGATCCTCGATGCCTCCTTCCATCACCAGTCTGACCGATGAAGCCGCAATCGCCCTCGACAATCTGGCGGACCGCGCGGCCCATCTGATCAATCCGACGATCCGCCTCGGCGTGACCGGCCTGTCGCGCGCCGGCAAGACGGTTTTCATCTCGTCGCTGGTGCACAACCTGCTGCATGGCGGACGGTTGCCGCTGTTCGAGCCTTTGCGCGCCGGCCGCATCACCGCAACCTCGCTGCAGGAGCAGCCAGACGATGCCGTCCCACGCTTCCAGTATGAAGATCACATCCGCGCCCTCGTCGAAGACCGGATCTGGCCGGACTCGACCCGTGCCATCTCGGAACTGCGCCTGACCATCGAATACCGCAGCGCCAGCGCCTGGAACCGCATGCTCTCGCCCGGCCGCCTGTCGATCGATATCGTCGACTATCCCGGCGAATGGCTGCTCGACCTTCCCCTGCTTGGCCAGGACTATCGCGAGTTTTCGCAAGCGACGACGGCGCTCGCCGCAACCGGCATCCGCGCCGAGCTGTCGCGTCCCTGGCTCGACCTTGCTGGTGGGATCGATGCCGAAGCGCCGGCCGACGAGATGACCGCGCGTCGGCTGGCCGAAGCCTTCACCGACTATCTGCGCCACTGCAAATCGGACGAGCGCTCGCTCTCCACCCTGCCCCCGGGCCGCTTCCTGATGCCGGGAGATCTGGAAGGCTCGCCCGCGCTCACCTTCGCCCCTCTTCCCAACCTTTCCGAAGGTCGTGCACCCAAGGGCTCCCTGCGGGCCATGATGGAGCGCCGCTTCGAGGCCTATAAATCCGTCGTGGTGAAGCCCTTCTTCCGCGAGCATTTTGCCAGGCTGGACCGGCAGATCGTGCTGGTTGACGCCCTACAGGCAATCAACCGGGGACCGGAGGCAGTGCAGGATCTCGAGCGGGCACTTGCGGAAGTCCTGGCTTGCTTCCGCGCCGGATCGAACTCGATACTCACCTCACTCGTGCGCCGCCGCATCGACCGCGTGCTGGTCGCCGCCACCAAAGCCGATCACCTGCACCATGAAAGCCATGATCGCCTGGAAACACTGACCCGGCGTCTGGTCCACCGCGCGATCCGCAGCATCGACATGAATGGTGCCGGCATCGAAGTCATGGCGCTGGCCTCGGTCCGCGCGACCCGCGAGGCCAATGTCAAGCAGGACGGCCACGATCTGCCTGTCATCGTCGGCACGCCGATGGCGGGCGAACGGATCGGCCCGGAAATCTTCGACGGCAATCGCAAAACTGCCGTCTTTCCCGGCGACCTCCCGGAGGATCCGGAGGCTTATTTCCGCTCCGTCGACCAGGGCGATGCATCCGCCGCCCTGCCGGATCTCAGCATCGTCCGCTTCCGCCCGCCCCATCTCGACGAAAAGGGCGGCATCACGCTTTCGGTGCCACATATCCGCCTCGACCGCGCACTGCAATTTCTGCTGGGGGATCGCCTCACATGACCAAAAGAACCGGACAAGATGCCCCCCAACACGCGAGCGTCACCGGGCGCCGGCCGACGGCCTTCACCGTCGAGGCGGACCCGGCGCGCAGCGACAGGCACGCCGAGGAAACACCCGGCCGCGCGCCGCGCAGCTTTTCCGGAGAGATCGAGATTGTGCCCGATGAGCGCGATCCCTTTGCCGGCATGGCAAGCGAGGCAGAGGCCTTGCCCGTCGCCATCCCGCGCAGGCGCGGTATCTCGTTTGCCCGCATCGCCACCGGCGCCTTCGGCTTCCTGCTGTCGCTCGCCTTCGGCCTGTGGGTCGACAGGCTGATCCGTGACTTGTTCTCCCGCGCCGACTGGCTGGCCTATACCGCGATCGCAGTGCTCGCCATCGGCGTCCTGGCTCTGGTGATTGCCGTCGGGCGTGAGATTGCCGGCCTTTACCGGCTGGATGCCGTCCAGAACCTGAAGGCAGATGCCCAGGCAGCCGCTGCCAGCATGAAGCGCAAGAACGCGGCAGTTGTCGTGCACCGCCTGTCGAGCCTCGTCGCCCACCGACCGGAGACGGAGCGCGGTCGAAAGACGCTCGAATCGGTGGAAGACGACATCATCGACGCCCCACAGCTGATCGATCTTGCCGAACGGGAGCTCCTGGCCCCGCTCGACTTGAAGGCCCGGGCTCTGATCCTGGGCTCCGCCAAACGCGTTTCGGTGGTGACCGCTGTCAGCCCCCGCGCCGTGGTCGACCTCGCCTATGTGCTTTTTGAAGTTGTCCGGCTCGTGCGCGCCATGGCAGAGCTCTATGGCGGTCGGCCCGGCTCATTCGGCATGCTCCGCCTCCTGAAGGATGTCTTTGCCCATCTCGCGGTGACCGGCTCAATCGCCATTGGCGATGGCCTCGCCCAGCAGGTGCTCGGGCATGGGCTGGCCGCCCGCCTGTCCAGCCGTCTCGGTGAAGGTGTCATCAACGGACTGATGACGGCCCGTATCGGGATTGCGGCCATGGATCTCTGCCGTCCCCTGCCATTTCATGCGAGCAAGCGCCCCGGCATCGGTGACTTCATCGGAGATCTGACACCCCGCATGACCGGGAAGCGTGACGATCGGACCACGTGAGTCTTTTCGGCCACATCGCCGTGCCGAGTGCTGTTTGCCAATTGTCGAAAACCTGAATTGAGGCTATTGGCAATGATGCATTAACCATTATTCCGCTACGGTTCTTGCGGGGTTTATGGTTTCTCGTACCAAGGTAAATCGATGTTTGACCGCTTTTCGACAGTCGGCCGTTGCGCCGCCATTCTTGCTGCCGCGACGCTTCTGCCGGTCGCTGTCGCCGATGCCGCTTCGCGTGACAAGCGCTTCTTCGAGTCGGTCGCCGGCGTCTGGAAGGGCCCGGGCGAAATCGTCGCCGGCAAGTACAAGGGTACCAAATTCACCTGCAACCTGACCGGCATGCCGGCTGAAGGCAAGGAAACCGGCCTCAAGCTCGATGGCACCTGCCGCGTCGGCGTGTTCAGCCAGCCGATGTCGGCGGTCATTTCGCAGGCGGGCGGTTCCTACAAGGGCCAGTTCCTCGACGGCGCAGATGGCAAGGGCCTCGACATTGTCTCGGGTACCGTGACCGGCAACCGCGCCGTCATGGGCATCAACCGGAACAAGCTGAATGGTGCCATGGTCGCCCGCCTTGAGCAGGACGATGCCATGAACATCACCATTTCGGTGAAGGTCGAGGACCGGATGATCCCGGTGATCGGTCTGAAGCTCAATCGCCAGGCGAGCGCCATGGCGGAGACGGCTGACGCTGCGGCAAACGAGTAGCAGCACCTTTCGGACTTAAGGTCCGGATCGACCCTGTAATTTTCTCAGCCGCGCCACCAGGCGCGGTTTTCGTTTGCAACCGCAATCCCCGCACCATCGGCATCCGCAAGCCAGTCGGCAACACGCCTCCCGCCTACCAGAAGATCCCCAGCGAAATCGGCAAGCGGCATCAGCACGAAGGCGCGCTCCGTCATGCGCGGATGCGGGATCGTCAGGTCATCGGTCTCAAGCTGCACATCTCCGAAGGTCAGGATATCGATGTCGATCGTCCGCGGCCCCCACCGCTCAAGCCGCACACGCTTCATGTCCCGTTCAATGTCGAGGCAGGCGTCAAGCAATGCCTGCGGTCCGAGCGATGTCTCGACAGCGGCACAGCAATTGTAGAAGTCAGCCTGATCGGTCTTGCCCCAGGGCGGCGTACGGTAAAGCCGCGAAACCTCCATCACACGACAGTCGTCGCGACCGTCCAGACGCCTGAGCGCATCCGCCATCGCGGCTTCCGGATCTCCGATATTGCCACCGAGCCCAAGCGTCGCCCTCTGCCACGCGTCATGTTCTGAATTGTTCAACACTCACCTGCACATGGTCGAGAATGCCGGCAATCGGCACGCTGGGCTTGCGCACCGAAACGCGGCAACGCAAGATTTCGGGGAAGCGATCGAGAAGCCCGCGCGCGATGGAGAGTGACAGCGTCTCGAGAAGTTGCTGCCGGCTTCCGGTGACAATCTCCTGGATGACCTCGAAGGCAATCCCGTAATGCACCGTCCCTTCCAGCGTGTCCGCCTCAGCGGCCTTCATCGCGTCCACGTCGAATTCCGCATCGATGAAGAAGCGCTGCCCGAGCACGCCCTCCTCGGGGAAGACGCCATGATGGGCGAAAAAAGCACAATTCTTCAGTGTGATGGTGAAGATGCCGCTCATGTTCGGGTCCTCCCTGCAGTCTCGATACGCCCAGCCGCAGTGAGCATAGCATCCGCCACCGCAAGTGCGTCCCGGTTGATCGCGACATTGTGGACCCGGAAAACGGAAGCGCCCTTCAATCTGAGCGCCACGGTGGTCGCAGCCGTCGCGGCATCCCGCTCACGCGCATCCCGGCCGGTGATGGTGCCGAGGAAGCGCTTGCGCGACGTTCCGACCAGCCATGGCAGGCCGAGATCATGCAATTCCTCGAAGCGTGCCAGGAGCGCCATGTTCTCCTCGACGGTTTCCTTGGCAAAGCCGAAACCGGGGTCAAGCATGATCGTCTCCAACGAGACGCCAGCAGCCCGGGCAATGGCGAGCGAGCGCGCGAAAAAATGCCGCTGATCCGCAATCGGGTCGGCCAGCTTGTCTCGTCCCCGGCCCGTATGCATGATGCACAACCCGGCATGGAAGCCCGCCGCAACAGTCGCGATGTCAGGATCGCGCTGCAAGCCGTACACGTCGTTGATGATATGGGCACCGGCGCCGACGGCCGCCTGCGCCGTGGCGGCCCGGTAGGTATCAATCGAGATCAGCGCCTCGGTCCTGCCAGACAGCGCCTCGATCACCGGCAGCACCCGCGCCATCTCCTCGTCGGCACTGACCTCAGCCGCCCCAGGCCGCGTCGATTCGCCACCAATATCAAGGATGTGGGCTCCCGCTTCGACACAGGCGAGCGCATGGCGGACGGCAGAATCGGTGCTGTCATGCAAGCCGCCGTCGGAAAAGGAATCCGGCGTGACGTTGATGATCGCCATCAGCGCGCCGCGTGTTGTCACGTCGAGTTCGCGGCCATGCGCCACACGCCAAATTGTCCGCTTGTCGGTCGTCAACTGTATGGTGTCCCCTCGACGGAAATCTGCGAAGCTGCAATAGTGCAGCCGCGTTGGCTATGCCCCAAGGGCGTGGCGAACACAACATCGCGGACATGAGAACATCGCGGATAGAAGCATGACATCATACTGCCGTCTGTGGGCGATCCTTGTTGTGGGAGCGCTGACCGGCCTCCCTCCGAACGCCGCGCACTCCGAGACCATCGTTCGCAAATCCATCAGCTATTTCCAGATCGGCGGCACGACGGCAGCCGATCTCGATGAGGAGTTGGGACGCAAGGGTCCCTTCACCCAGGCGACCGGCAGCCGCCATCCCGGCGCCACCCAGATCCGCTTCGGCGGCGACCTGACCTATACCAAACGTGGCACGCGCTGCGCAGTCGAGGACGCGACGGTCACACTGGAAACCAAGATCATCCTGCCGCGCTGGAAGAACCGCAAGCGCGCCTCACCCGAAATGGCGATGATCTGGGACGCCCTGTCGGCCGACATCAAGCGGCATGAGGAACGCCACGCCGAAATCGCCCGCCAGCATGCCAAGCTGTTGGAGACGCGTCTCTTGAAGCTCCGCCCCGAACGGGACTGCGATCGGCTCCAGGCCCGCGTCACGGCGGTGACCGACGAAGTCACCCGCGCGCATGACGAAGCACAGGTCAACTTCGATCGTATTGAGTCGCGCAATTTCGAAGATCGCATGTTGCGCATTTTGCGCCACCGCAGCGGAATGCGGAAAAACTAGCAGCAATCATCAGTAATATTTGAGAGTAACCTTTGGCAGGCGTGCAACGCCTTGCCCGAAACTTGCGACCCTGCCTGTGAATAACCGGCAATTTGTACGCGTGGCACTTGATGGAAAACTGAAATATAAGTGTCATCGACAACGTTGATTAAGCGTTCCCGATTTTTCCACTGTTCTCCCGGCGCGTCCTGTTGCCACAGGTGCTTCCTCCCTCGCCTGTTTGGCGATGCGCCCCCTTGCCCCGTCGCCCGGCCCCCGGGAGACGGGGCTTTTTTTGGATGCGATAGGGGAAACTTTCAGCCCTGGCGCTCCGGTACGTGCACAACGAGCCCGTCAAGTGCGGGGCTCACCTTGATCTGACAGGAGAGACGCGACGTCGGGCGGACATCGACGGCAAAGTCCAGCATGTCCTCTTCCATCGCCGATGGCGTGCCGGCCTTTTCGGTCCAGGCATCGTCGACATAGACATGACAGGTGGCACAGGCGCAGGCACCACCGCATTCGGCATCGATCCCCGGCACGGAGTTGCGCACGGCATTTTCCATGACCGTTGAACCGTCCTGAGCCGAGATATCGAAACGCGTGCCGTCGAATGCGATAATGCTGATGTGTGTCATGATGTGCCGATCCAGACTTCGTCTTGGTGAAAACGGCCGAAGTCTTCTCGCAATTTCAAGACCCAGTCAACTCAAGCGATGGCGCGTGGGCCGAGTTTCGGCCCCGCGTGGGGATGCGCTTAGCGTGCAAGCTTCAAGATGAAATGCTCGGCTTCGAGCACGGCACTTGCAACGGTCGCCAGCGTATCGGCATTGGCACCCTTGCTGTCGACGCGGTCAGCGGCACTGGCGACACGCAGCGCACCCACCGAGATCGCGGCATTGCGCAAACGCTGGGCCGCAGCCTTGATGTCGGTCTTGTTACCCTTTGCGGACAGCGCCTGAAGGCAGCCGCGCGCCTGGCGCGCAAACATCTGCAGGATCTCGATTTCCACCACTTTGTCGCCCTTGGTTTGGGTTGCCAGATGGACGAGATCGATGGGCCGATCTTGCGACGGCGTGCGCACATGCTGGCTTTCGGGAGCTTCGAATGCGATGTTGACTGCAGCAGCCATGCCAAAGAACCTTCTTTTCTTGTTATTGGTGAGGTCACCCTGCCGTCCGGATCTGGCCATCCGGTTAAATCTGGCGGGATGGGCCCGAAAAAGCTCGCATCATGGTTAACGAAAATTAAACCCCCGCAAAAATTGGCTTTTACGCCTAAACCGAGGTTTAAATACTGTTAACAAAGACAGGGGCCTCCCGGGTGCCGTCTTGGCGTTAATTGTATCGGACAGCCAAATGTGTCAGTACGATACGGTTGATTGGGCCAAGGTTGGAGAACTTTGACCTCGGGCAAGTCGGTGTTAGAACATTGGGCAAGGTTCGCCCCAAGGTGACGGCCGGCTGCTCTTTTTTGAGAACGCGCTCCGTGTGGCGTGGCGACATACGGATTGTGATTGTGCGGTGGGTATTCGGACAACGGCATGGCAGGCGGCCATGACTATGTTCGCCCTCCGAGCGTAAGTTGTAACGAGGCGTAACCCGATGGCGAACAAGAAGTCCGACTCGATTGACGAAAACGCATTTCAGGCTCTCGAGGCGGCCCTGAGTATTGATTTCGACGGTGACGAAGCGCCGGTGGCCCCCAGGGCCCGGTCGCAAACGCGCGGACCGGAGGCCCCTGTGTCGGACAACAGCCAACGCCCAGCGCCCAAGAAGCCGATTGACCGACGTTCCGCGCGCGCTTCGGAGCTCGGACCGGAACCCGCCCCACCGCAGCCCCGCGCCCCGGCACTGGCCCCGGCCAATGACGGTTCACGCCGCGCGCCATCGGCCATGCTCAAATCTCTGGAAGCCGCTTCGCTGAAATCCGCGCTGCGCAACGCCTCCATCATCTCGGTGCTGTGGGTGTTCGGCGCCATTGGGCTGGCCCAGCTTCTCTACGGCAGCGCCATCTGGCAGGCCAATTCCGTCGCCGACATTGTCGCCATGCCGGGCGTCGTCGCCATTTTTGTCGGGACCTTTCTCCCGATCATGCTTTTTTTCGCCTTCGCGATCATGATGGCCCGCGCCCATGACCTGCGCAATGCTGCCCGGTCGATGGCGGAAGTCGCACTGCGCCTCGCAGAGCCGGAAACGATCGCCTCTGAACGTATAATGACCGTCGGCCAGGCCGTGCGCCGGGAAGTCTCGGCGATGAACGAGGGCATCGAGCGCACGATCGCCCGTGCGACCGAACTGGAGACGCTGGTCCATTCGGAAGTCACCGCCCTGGAGCGGAGCTACACCGACAACGAACTGCGCGTGCGCGGCTTGGTCCATGAATTGGGCTCCGAGCGCGATGCAATCGTAAATCATGCCGAGCGCATCCGCTCGTCGATCGTCGGCGCCCATGAGCAGCTGAAGGAAGAGCTGTCACTCGCGACGGAAGAAATCTCCGTCCGCCTGCAGACCTCAGGCGAAGCCTTCGCCTCAATGATCGACACGCGTGCCGCAACGATCATGGAAAAGTCGGATGCCGCCGTGACGGCCCTTGGCTCGCTCCTGGCGCACAAGACAGACACCATGGTCCAGACGCTGGCAGCGTCGGGCATTTCTCTGTCGGGCGAATTCGACACGCAGTTGAAGACGCTGACCTCGACGCTCAGCCAGCGCGGACGTGAACTGCTGGGCGAATTCGAGACCCGTGCATCCACGCTCGATGCCAATACCGAAAAGCTCAATGCAGCACTCAACGAACGCGCTCGCCAGCTGAACGAGACGCTGGTCGAACGCACCCGTGACATCGCAGAAAGCCTGAAAGGCGGCGAAACCGCGATCAGTTCCTCGCTCGACGACGTCCTGTCCCGCCTCAACACGTCCCTGGAAGAGCGCAGCCGGCATTTTCGCCAGAGCCTGCAGGCCAGCGCCGACGACGCGATCGTCGACCTCGATCTGCGCTCGGGCCTGTTCGAAGACCGTTTCCAGACCACGATCGGCCAGATCAACTCGACCTTCGACGAGCGCGTTGCCGAATTCGCCAGCGCCTTCGACCAGCGTGCCGGTACGCTCGACAGCAAGCTGATGGAGAGCCTGGCGCGCATCAACGAGACGGTCAATGGCGGCTCGGATTCGATCAACGGCATCCTGACCACCAGCATCGACCGCCTGGGTGCAACCCTGACCGACCAGTCGCTGGCATTCGCCGTCACGCTGAGCTCGGGCCAGGAAATCCTCGATGACGCACTCGCTGGTCGCGCTCAGGAAATTGCCGATGCCATGTCGGCCCGCGCAGCGGCGCTGACCGAAAGCCTCGATGCGGCGCAGAAGCGCATCGATCAGGTCATGGAAGTGCGCTCCGGCTCGCTTTACAGTGCATTGACCGACCACCAGGCCCGCTTCGAGGACAGCTTGTCGAGCCGCGCCGAACACATCGTCAACGCGCTCGACGCCAATCAGGACCGCCTCGCCGAAACGCTCGACCAGAAGATGGGCAGCCTCGCTTCGATCCTCGACGCAAAGAGCGAGGACCTGATCGATACACTGAACACAAAGAGCCTGGAACTCGACCTCACGCTGACCGCGCGCAGCCAGGATCTGGCCGAGACGCTCGAACAGAACGTCAGCGGCATTGCCTCGATCCTCGACAGCAAGGGCGAGACCCTGATCGACACGCTCAACACCAAGAGCTTGGAACTGGATCTGACGCTGACCGCGCGCAGTCAGGATCTGGCCGAGACACTGAACGACAGCCAGCGCCGGATCGATGAGACGCTGAGCAACCGCGCAAGCGCCATCATCGAGACCGTGGCGGATGCCGACCGACGCATCGACCTTGCCTTTTCGGAAAAGGCGGCGGCAATCCGCACGGCCTATGGCGACAACCAGGAACGGCTGGAATTGTCGCTGGCGGGCCACACCTCGTACCTCACCTCGGCATTGGAAGATGCTGCGGCAGACATCGAGCGGACGCTCGGCACCGCATCCGGTTCCATCGGCACGTCCCTTGCCACCGGGTTGAGCGAAATCGACGGCAAGATCGGCGATACGACCGAGCGCTTGCGCGTCAATATCGAGGACGCGACACGCAACCTCGCCCAGACGCTGGGCGCGACCTCCGGCACCATCGCCGCCTCACTGACGTCAGGCATCAACGACATCGACGGCAAGCTTGGCGGCACAGCCGAGCGGCTGCGCATGACGCTCGACGATGCGACCGGCGCCCTTGCTGACACGCTCGGCGAAAATGTCGCCAAGATAGCCGACACCGTGAACAATGGCGTTCGCGAGATAGACATGCGCCTGGTGGACACCCACGAGCGCATCCGCTCCACGCTCGACGACCGCACGCAGGCGATCACGCTCAGCCTCACCGATGCCCAGAGCACGCTGGAAAACGCGCTGACCGAACATGCGACCTCACTCGGCAGCTCGCTGGCCGCAAGCGCCGGCATGCTGGAGATGAGCCTCGAAGACCATGAAGAGAGCCTGCGCAAGGCAATCGACGAGAGCAGCCGCGCCCTCGACGACCGCCTGCGCGGCACCGCTGGTGCGCTCACCGAACAGATCCGCGACGCCGCCGGCGACATTACTCGCTCCGCCCAGGATTTCTCCGGCACGGTTGAGCAATCGGTCAGCGGCATGACGATGCGCCTTGACGAGACGAGCACAAGGATCGAGCAGAGCCTCGGTACGCTTGAGGAGCGCCTGCGCAACGGCCTCGACGGCGTCGACGCCCGCGTCAACGATGCCGGCGAGAAGTTTGCCGCCCGCCTCGACGAGAAGGTCAGCACCATCGAGCGCGTCGGCGGCGAAGCATCGATGCGTGTTGCACAGGCCCTCGACGAAGGCACGACACGCGTCGCCGAGACATTTGACAGCCGCACGGCGATCATCGACGAGCGCCTGTCGACCATGGACCGGGCGCTCAGTGTCGGCCTCGAAAACGTCAACCGGACCATCGAAGGCAAGGCCGCCGGTCTCGCCACCGCACTTCGCGGCGCCGTTGCCGATGCTGCCCGGGATATTGATGCCGAAACGCAGCGTTCGCTCGAACGTCTGACCGAAACGAGCAGCCATTTCGTCGGACAGATCGACGAACGCAGCGCGCAACTCAGCAACACGCTCGAAACTCGGTCCGCAGAACTGGCCGGCCGGATCTCGGACGCTGATGCACTCGTCAATGCCCAGGTTGCCAATCTGACCGGGACGATATCGCAGGCCAATGCGTCTCTGACGGGGACGATCTCCGCAGCCAACGCCGCCTTGTCCGGCACCATCTCCGATGCCAACACCACCCTGTCCGGTGCCCTCTCCAACGTCAACGACACGCTGTCTGGCACGATTTCCGAGGTCAACGCCACGCTGGAACAGCGCGCCGCTGCCATCCGCGATGCCATCTCCGGCAATACGCAGGAACTGGCCGTGACGATGAACGCGGTCGAAAAGGCACTCGAAGCCCGTGGCAATTCGATCCGCTCGGTCCTCGACGATCGCACCCGCGAATTGAACTCCATGCTTTCCAGCCGGTCGGCGGAACTCTCGCGCCTGATCGACGAGAAGGCGGCGCCCGTCGTTGCCTCCTACGCTGAAACCGGTCGGGTTGCAGCGGAACAGATCACCGCCGCCGCCGCCCAGAGCGCAGAGCGCCTGCGCGCCGAAAATGCTGCCTTGGTCGGCGCCATCAGCGAACGTACGGAACGGGCCGTCGGCCATCTGGGTGCTGCCGAACAGAACCTTGCGTCGAGCGCCGCTCAACTGATCGACCGGCTCGGCGAAAGCAATTCCGGCATCTCGACAACCATCGAGCAGGCCATCGAGAGCATGGGCGCACTCGACGATCGTCTCGGCTCGACCGCCTCGCGCTTCAGTGAGACCGCGAACCAGGCGACCGACATGCTGTCGACCTCGAACCGGTTGCTCGACGACAAGCTCAGCCGCCTCACTGCGATCTCCGGCGAAACGCTGCAGCAGGTCTCCTCGATTGTCAGCCGCTTCGGCGACCACACAAAGGTTCTCGGCAAGGCTTCCGAACTTCTCTCGGCGGCGCAGTCAAACCTTGTCGGCACGCTCGAAGAGCGCCAGCAGGCCCTGCGCGACCTCTCGGTCGGCCTGGTCAAGCGCTCGGAAGAAATCGAAGTGACGATGCAGGGCCTCGGCAAAATGGTCGAGACCGCCTTCGACCGTGCCGAACAGCGCTCCGGCCAGATGGCCGGAAACCTGCGACAGAGCGTTCAGGCGTCCTTCACCGATATTGGCCAGATCCTCGGCGAGACGGAAAAGCGGGCGCAATCGACTGCCGCCAACATGCGCGACAGCGTGCAGGCGTCCTTCGCCGACATCGGACAGGTGCTCGGAGAAACAGAGAAGAAGGCGCAGATCACGGCGTCCAACATGCGCAATGCATTGCTTTCTGCCGAGCAGGAAGCCCAGCAGTCGATCGACAAGACCCTCACGGAAGCCGAGAAGCGTTCGGGAGAACTGGCAAATCGTCTGCGTGGTGGCCTCGCAGTCTCGCTCTCGGATATTGATCGCCTGCTCGGCGAAGCCGGACGCAAGTCGGAAGGGGCCGCCGCGGCCCTCAAGCAGGCCATGCAGGGTGCAGTCGAAGAAGCCGTCAGCCGCTTCACGGGCGCCACAGACGAGATCCGTCGCTCAGCCAGTGACATTCGCAAGGAACTCGATCTGACCCGCACCGAGCTGAAGCGCGGTGCCTTCGACCTGCCGGAAGAAGCCAAGGAAAGTGCGGCTGCCATGCGTCGCGCGGTGTCCGAGCAGATCAAGGCGCTGCAGGACATCTCGCAGCTCGTTGGCCGCACCAGCCAGACGCTGGAGATTTCGGAACCCGTCGCCCGCCGTCTGGCCGAAGCGCAGGTCGAGCAGTCGCGCCGTACCCAGCCCGCTCCGGCCCCGGTCGCCCCGGCACCACAGCCGACCCGTCCCGCCACGGATTATGCCCTGCGCGGCAGCCTGAGTGCGACCGAAAGCTACGCACCCCAGGCGCCTGCACGCGCCGAGGGCGGCGGCTGGATCAGCGACCTCCTGCGTGGCGCTTCGCGTGACGAGCCTGCGGCTGAACCCGTAGCCGCGCGTCCGGCGCCCGCACCGGCCCAGAGCCGGCCCGCACCGGAAGCACAGGCCGCCACTCGCCAGGGTGACAACCGCAATCCGCGTCACATGGTCGAATCGCTGAATTCGCTGTCGGTCGATATTGCACGTGCCATCGATCACGACGCCTCGGTCGACCTGTGGCGCCGCTATCAGCGCGGCGAACGCGACATCTTCACCCGTCGCCTCTACACGCTGAAGGGCCAGCAGACCTTCGACGAGATCAAGCGCAAGTATGACCGCGAGCCGGAATTCCGCGTTGCCGTCGACCGCTACATCGCCGATTTCGAAAAGCTGCTGGCAGACGTTGCCCGCACCGATCGTGACAAGTCGATTACCCAATCCTACCTGACCTCGGACACCGGCAAGGTCTACACCATGCTGGCCCACGCGGCCGGACGCTTCAACTAAAGCAGCCCGCCGGCATTCAGGGAGAAAACAGAAAACCCCGGTTCCTAACAAAGGAACCGGGGTTTTGTCGTTTGTAACGTCAGAGATTATGGCTTCAGAGAAGAGTGCGATTGGCCAGGTGCACCGTGCCGTTGATCACAGTTCCTGTAGCGTCCAGGCAACGATCTCGCCGGTGACAAGACCGAAGGCTTGGTCGAGCGCTGCGACATAGGCGCTGCTGCTGCTGCCCTTGGACGGCGCTTCGGCGCGGAATACCTTCTGCGCCTTGACCGAGCCATTCCGGTCGTTCAGCAGCTTGACAGAGATTTCGACGACGCCGCGGTCACCACCGCCAGCCGCAATCTCGAAGGCGCGAACATCGCTGATCAACTGGTAATCGATGGCAAGGCCCTGCCCCGGCTTGCCGACGCCACCAAGGCGACCGGTATCCTCGAAGGCCTCGACAAGCTTCGACTGCACCACGCGGGTCAACTTGTCGCTCCACTGCGACTTCTTCAGATACTGCACCTCAGAGCCGGCGACCCGCACAAGGATCTGTTCGCTGTCGAGTGCCTTGAGAGCGGAGGGATCGGCAATCAGCAACTGCCTGTTGCGCGCGCTGGCCTTGGTCGACACGGGGGTCGACACGGCCGAGAGATCGAATGTGTCGTTGGGCGCTGAACCGCAGCTTGCAAGGGCTGCCATCATCATCGGCACGGCAATGGCGCAGCCGAGGAGACGGCGGCGACGGGCGCCTGAAATGCCCGGACGGTCGGAGAGATCCCCGGAGAAAACCATAGTGTCACCCTTTCCGGTTACGGACGTCATCGGCGCGTCCGTCCGTCGAATTCCTTCACCGTATCGCCGCCGAACAGCAGGCGCTGCGGATTCTGGTCGAAATTGGTAATGGCGTCGTTCAGCCCGCGCACCGTCTGGCGTGTATCGGTAACGAGCGTCTGAATGTCACGCAGACCCGAGCTTGAGAAGCGCTGCAGGTTCTCGGCGATCGGCCCGATGCGGGCATTGAGGTTCTCGGCGGCCAGACGGATGGATTCCAGCGTCTTGCGTGCCTCGACGCTCAGCGAATTGGCGTCGCCCGAACCGAGGAAGCTGTCGACCTTCTTGAGGATGCCTTCGACCTGGGTCGAGGCATTGTTCAGGCGATTAGCCAACTGGGTGAAATCATCGATCGCCTTGTCGATATCATCCTTGCGACCGGTAATGCTGTTCGACAGGTCCCGGAAGCCGGCAATCGCCTTGCGGGCATCGGCCGACGCCACGGATACGTCATCCACGACCTGACCGACCTTCTGGCTGTCGACGGCATCAACGAGCTTCGACACTTTCAAGAGCGTCTGGTCTGCGTTCTTGCCGAAAGTCTGGAAGGTATCCGCCGTTTGCTTGAAGCTGTCGATCGCCGGACCGATCTTGTTGGAGGCATCGGCAAAGCTCGCGGTTGCACGCTCGGTATTGCTGAGGATCTGGTCGATCTTGTCGGAATTCAGGGCCTTGAACAGATCTTCCGCTGCCCCGAGTGTCGCATCAAGTCGGCCGGACATGCCGGAGACGGAATCCGACAGTGCGCTGACGCTCTTCAAGAACTGGTCGATGCCCTTGGCATTGTCGGCGAGCGACTTGGAGAAGGTCTCGGCATTGCGCACCGTATTGGTGAGCGGCGCACGGGCGTCGACAATAAAGCCCTGCAGCTCGCCGATCGCGTCATCGGCGCGCTTGAGGATACGGTCCGCGGTCGAAAGCAGGTTGGTGACGCTCGACTGGTCGGCCGTGAGGATTGCGGGTTCGCCGGTGTCGATCGCCCGCGCCAGGATCTTGTCGCCGCCGCCGGCACCGCCACCCGTCAATTCGATATAGGCAGCGCCCGTGAGGCCCTGAATCTCAAGAACGGCGCGCGTGCCGGAGGTGACCGGCGCATCGGCCCGCACTTCGGTGAAGGCGACGGAAAACTCCGGATCTTCGTTGTCGATATAGAGGTTGCGCACCGACCCCACCGCGATGCCGTTGAAGCGGACTGGCGAACCGATGCTCAGGCCGTTGGCCGACCCCGGAATGCGGATCGCGAGCGGCGCCATCGGTCCGCCGCGCCCATACTCCGCCATCCAGTAGACGAAGCCGAAGGCAGCCCCGATGACCAGGATCGTGAAGAAGCCGACGATGGCGTAGTTGGCTTTGGTTTCCATATGTCTACTACTCTACCGGCTGCGCGGCGGTTGTCTCCGCGCGGGGAATGGAACGGGCACGTTTGCCCCTGAAATAGGATTGCACCCAGGGATCGTCATAGGCGAGCATGTCGTCGAGCGAGCCCTCGACCATGACCTTCTTGTTGCCGAGGACGGCAATACGGTCGCAGACGGAGAAGAGACTGTCGAGATCATGGGTGACCATGTAGACCGTCAATCCAAGGGTATCGCGCAATTGTGCGATCAGGTCATCGAATTCGGCAGCGCCGATGGGATCGAGCCCGGATGTCGGTTCGTCGAGAAAGACGAGGTCGGGGTCGAGCGCAAGCGCCCTTGCCAAGGCCGCGCGCTTGATCATGCCGCCCGACAGCTCGGAGGGAAACTTGTCTGCAGCATCGGGCTTGAGGCCAACCAGTTCCAGCTTCAGATAGGCAAGCTCGTCCATCAACCAGGGCGGCAGATCCAGATATTCGCGCATCGGCAGCTGAATGTTCTCCTTGACCGTCAAAGCTGAAAATAGGGCGCCATGCTGGAAAAGCACCCCCAGCCGCGTATCAAGCGCCATGCGTTCGACATCGGTCACGGCGTCATAGTCGGCGCCGAGAATTTCGATCGTGCCACCACGGCGCGGCAACAGCCGGAGCACCGTGCGCATCAGCACCGATTTGCCGGCACCGGAGGCACCGACAAAGCCGAGAATCTCGCCGCGATAGATATCGAGGTTGAGGTTGTCGAGGACGATCTTGTCACCGAACCCCACGGTCAGTCCCTTGACGGAAAGGACCGCTTCGCGCTCGCCGGACGGTTGAGAAGTCGATCGGGTCATCCTGGCTCCTCAGAAGTCGATCGCCGCGTAGAACATGGCAAACAGCCCGTCCACGAGGATGACGACGAAAATCGATTTGACCACCGAGGCAGTGACGTGGCGACCGAGCGATTCAGCACTCCCGCCGACCTTCATGCCCTCGACCGCCGCGATAATGCCAATGATCAGCGCCATGAACGGCGCCTTGATCATGCCGGTGGCGAGCGTGGAATAATCGACCGCATCGTGCAGACGGGTGATGAACACCTCGAAGGTGATGCCGGAATAAGCCCAGGCGACGACAGCTGCCCCATAAAGGGCGGCAAAATTGGCAATGATCGTCAACAGCGGCAGCGCGATCGTCAGCGCCACCAGACGCGGGAAGACCAGCACTCCGATCGGGTTGAGGCCGATCACCTTCAGCGCGTCGATTTCCTCGCGCATCTTCATCGAGCCGATTTCGGCGGTGATGGCACTGCCGGAGCGACCGGCGATCATGATGGCGGTCAGTAGCACGCCGATTTCGCGCAATTGCAGAATGCCGACGAGATCGACGACGAACACTTCCGCTCCGAAATAGCGCAGCTGGAACGCGCCCTGCTGGGCAATGATCGCGCCGATCAGGAAGGACATCAAGACGATGATCGGCACGGCGCGCACGCCCATGTGATCGAGCTGGTTGACCACCGAAGCCGGCGAGACGCCGGCCCCACGTCCAAGTTTGGTCTGCGCCCCGCGCACGGCCGAGCCGAGCACGAACATCATGGCGACGGTGTCTTCCCACAGGCCCACCGTTAGGCGACCGACCGGGTCGAAGATCCGCTCGAAACGGCTGCGGGTATCGGGCAAATGTTCGGGAGGCTCGACACGCTCCGGCAGGGCGTTGATCAGTTCGAGCATCTGCGTATCGCCGCCGACAAGCTCGATCGTGCGCCCACGGACGCGGCGCTGGGTCATGAAACGGCGAATAAGCCAGGCGCCGGCAGTGTCCATGGCCGTTATGCCGTCGATGTCGATGACTTCCTGGCGCGTCCCTTCGTCTTCGACGAGCGGACCGGCCGACCGGATCATGTCCGCGAGGCTGGTGTTTTTCCAGCTGCCGCTCAGCCGAATCACATCGTGGTCGACATGCGCCTTGCGGTCGATCTCGATATGGGCGCTTTCAGGATGAACGGACTTCAAGGGCGCGACAACTTCCAAACCTGCGCCGGCCGAATCCCGGGTCGCAAATCACGTGAATGAATGTTGCGCACTATAACGACCACCGCCGACGATGTAATCCTTGATGAACCGTTAATTGCAGCAGTCCCCGCCGATTGATGGAGGCGATGGCTGCTTTGCAACAGCCGGTCACAATCAGGCGGCGCGGGCGCTTTCGTTCTTGGCGCTGTCCAGCGACGGGATCAGCACTGGCACCATCTGCGGGATCTGCTTGGGCGCACCCGCTTCGCTGATCTTGTGGGCCCAGGAGATGAGCTCCAGCCGGCCATCGGGATGCTCGGCAACCGCCGTGCAGCTTTCCACCCAGTCGCCCGTGTTCACATAATGTATGCCGTCGATGTCCTGCATCAGCGCGTGATGGATGTGGCCGCAGATCACGCCGTCCACCTCGTTGCGACGAGCTTCCTCTGCGACGACCCGCTGGAATTCGCCGATGAAATTGACAGCGTGCTTGACCTGCAGCTTGGCCCAAGCCGAGAAGGACCAGTAGGGCATGCCGAGCCGACGGCGCACGGCCGCCAGCATCACGTTGATGGCAATGGCCGTGTCGTAAGCCCAGTCACCGAGATAGGCGAGCAGACGGGCATTGCGAACCACGACGTCGAATTCGTCGCCATGCAGCACGAGGTAGCGCTTGCCGTCGGCCATCTCGTGGATCATCCGCTCGGCAACCTCGATGCCACCGAAATGCGTGCCGGGGAAGTCACGCAGGAATTCGTCGTGATTGCCAGGGATATAGACGATGCGGGTGCCCTTGCGCGCCTTGCGCAAGAGCTTCTGCACGACATCATTGCAGGGCTGCGGCCAATACCAGCTGCGCTTCAATCGCCAGCCATCGACAATGTCGCCGACCAGAATGATCGTCTCGGCCTCATGGGTCCGCAGGAAGTCGAGGAGGAAATCGGTCTTGGCAGCCTTCGAACCCAGATGCACGTCCGAGATGAAAAGGGTTCTGAAGTGGCGAATTTCGCTTGCGTCTTCCACGGCGCTATCCTCTTGCATTGTCTGCACAAGGCTAAATCAGACTCGTGTTTCAGGAAGATGACACGGGCGCTTGGGCCCTGCGCCTTCACCGATCGGCAACGCTGAGACGAGCATGCGCTCTCCAAGCCGGAACTAAGGTCTACCACTCGAAGCCGTTTCGTGTATGACGGATCAAACCAAATCGATGACATGAATTGCCGGTGACACGATGACATCTCAGGACAAGAACAAGCCAGAAGCTGCGAAAGCGACCGCCGACCTCGACGAACAGGCGCTCTTCTATCACCGCTATCCGCGTCCCGGGAAACTTGAGATCCAGGCCACAAAGCCGCTCGGCAACCAGCGCGACCTGGCGCTCGCCTATTCGCCCGGTGTCGCGGCCCCCTGCCTCGCGATCAAGGATGATCCGGCAGCAGCCGACGACTATACCGCGCGCTCCAACCTTGTCGCCGTCATCTCGAACGGCACGGCTGTGCTCGGCCTCGGCAATATCGGCCCGCTGGCGTCGAAGCCGGTCATGGAAGGCAAGGCCGTCCTGTTCAAGAAGTTCGCCGGCATCGACGTCTTCGATATCGAGATCGAGGCACCGACCGTCGACGAGATGGTCTCGACGATCTCCGCGCTCGAGCCGACCTTCGGTGGCATCAACCTTGAGGACATCAAGGCGCCGGAATGCTTCCAGGTGGAAGACCAGCTGCGCGCCAAGATGAACATCCCGGTCTTCCATGACGACCAGCACGGCACCGCCATCATCGTCGCCGCGGCCATCCTGAACGGCCTGGAACTGGCGGGCAAGACGATTGAAAACGTCAAGATTGTCGCCTCAGGCGCAGGTGCTGCGGCCCTCGCCTGCCTCAACCTGCTCGTCATCCTCGGCGCAAAGCGCGAAAACATCTGGGTCCACGACATAGAAGGCCTCGTCTACAAGGGCCGCAACGAGCTGATGGACCCGTGGAAGGAAGTCTACGCCCAGGAAACCGACAAGCGGGCACTGGCCGAAAGCATCGACGATGCCGACGTCTTCCTCGGCCTGTCGGCTGCCGGCGTCCTGAAGCCGGAACTGCTCGCCCGCATGGCGCCGAGCCCGTTGATCATGGCGCTTGCGAACCCGAAGCCGGAAATCATGCCGGAGGAGGCCCGCGCCGCCCGTCCCGATGCGATGATCTGCACTGGTCGTTCGGACTTCCCCAATCAGGTCAACAACGTGCTGTGTTTCCCCTACATCTTCCGGGGCGCACTGGATTGTGGTGCGACCACGATCAACGAAGCCATGAAGATGGCCGCCGTCCGCGCCATCGCAGCGCTGGCGCGCGAGGAAGTCTCGGAAGTCGCGGCCCGCGCCTATTCCGGCGAGACGCCGACCTTCGGACCGGATTACCTGATCCCCTCGCCCTTCGACCCACGCCTGATCCTGCGCATCGCCCCCGCCGTTGCCCGTGCAGCCGAGGAAAGCGGCGTCGCCCGCCGCCCGATCGCCGATTACGACACGTATCTCGACCAGTTGAACCGTTTCGTCTTCCGCTCCGGCTTCGTCATGAAGCCGATCTTCGCGGCAGCCAAGATTGCCGCCAAGAAACGCGTGATCTTCGCCGAAGGTGAAGACGAACGCGTGCTGCGCGCGGCCCAGGTCCTGCTGGAAGACGGGATCGGCGAACCGATCCTGATCGGCCGACCGCAGATCATCGAAACGCGCCTGAAGCGGTATGGCCTGCGCATCCGCCCCGGCACCGACTTCCAGCTGGTCAATCCCGAAGACGATCCGCGCTACCGCGACTATGTCGATGACTATTTCGCCCTGGTCGGCCGCGCCGGCATCAACCCGGAAGCCGCCCGCACCATCGTGCGCACCAACACCACCGTCATCGGAGCACTGGCCGTCAAGCGTGGCGAAGCCGATGCGCTGATCTGCGGTGTCGAAGGTCGCTACGACCGCCATCTGCGCGACGTGCGCCAGATCATCGGCAAACGCCCGGGCGTCCGCGATTTCTCTGGCCTCAGCCTGTTGATCTCGCAGCGTGGCGCGATATTCTTCACCGACACCTTCGTCACCGACGACCCATGCGCCGAAGAAATCGCCGAAATGACGATTCTCGCCGCAGAAGAAATCCGCCGCTTCGGTATCACTCCGAAGGCCGCCCTGCTTTCCCACTCCAACTTTGGATCTCGCCCTTCGGCCAGCGCCTCGAAAATGCGCATGGCACTGCAGATCATTCGCGAGGAAGCGCCGAATCTGGAGGTCGACGGGGAAATGCAAGGGGGGTCGGCTCTATCGGAAGCCTTGCGCAAACGCGCCATGCCCGACAGCACGCTGACTGGCGAAGCCAACCTCCTGGTCTTCCCGAACCTCGATGCCGCCAACATCTCGCTCGGCATCGTGCGCATGATGATGGACGCACTGCATGTCGGGCCGATCCTGCTGGGCGCCGCGCTGCCTGCACATGTGCTTTCGACATCCGTCACCTCGCGCGGCGTGGTCAACATGGCGGCGCTGGCCGTCGTCGAGGCCTCTCAGCCAGAGGCCTAACCTGGTCGGTTGCCGAGCGCGAGATCCCAGACGAGCGCTCGCCTGTGGTCTCACGCGCAGAATTGACGCTGGACAAGTCAAAGCTGTAACCCTGAAATTGTATCCTTGAGAATCTAGGGTCAATGGATGGGGCACGAGGGCGTGTATTTCGACCTATTGGACTGGCTCGACCGACAGGAACACTTCGAGCCCTCCGCCTTCCTGCTCAAACTGCAATCCGACTATGGAGCCGGCGCCATCATCTATGTTGACGGCGCCATCAGCTCTGACCGCTTCAAGCCCAATCGGGTGCTCCACAGCCGCCCGAGCGATGCTGGCCGGGCAAAACGCCTGCTTTTGGAGCGTCCGCTCTTTGACCAGTTGCTCCGCGTCTTTTCCGCTCTCGAACCGGTTCAGATCGAACTTGCAGCACTCTCCAGGCCACGCGCTTCGCCCATCTCAGCTGGCGATGCAGGCACGGCCGCCATAGGCGTTGGCTATCCTTTGCTGTCGCGTCCCGGACAGCGCGCCTGCCTGCTCGTCCAGTCGAAGGACGATTTCACCCCGTGGCCAGACTGGCGCCGACAAAATGACCGGGACGTCCTGAGCCTTGCAATCCGCTTTCATGCCCGGATGATGAAGGCCGGCCCACCAGCCGCCCAAAAGCGGCGGACCAAAGCGATCCTGACCCGCCGGGAATGTGAGACTTTGGCCTGGATTGCCGCCGGCAAGAGTTACTGGGAAGCAGCAATCATCCTCGGCATCACGGAGAGAACGGTCCGCTATTTCATGGCCAATGCCCGGCACAAACTCGATGTCGTGAACAATGCCCAGGCCGTCGCAGAGGCGGTATGGCAGGGGCTCATTCCCCGCCTCTCCGACGGTCTGCACACCTGACGGAAACAGCGGCGTCCCATCATATCAAAGATTGCAGCCTTTAAAGCTGTCGCCACCGCCAGTTTCATCCGATTGCTCTCAACTTCATGCTGCCCGCTCCGACGATCTTCAAGGAGTTCAGCATGATCAGGATCATCAACGGTGCCCGCCGCCAGCAATTTCCCTCCGACATCGACGCCATGCACCGGTTGCGCAAACGGGTGTTTCACGATCTCCTCCGCTGGGATGTAGAGGTCCGTGACCAGTGGGAAATCGACGACTACGACCGCGCCAACCCGCTCAATGTGCTGTCCTATGGCGACCAGGGAGCCTTGCGCGGTGCTCTGCGCCTCCTGCCGACCCTCGGCCCCAACATGCTCGACGACACCTTCCCGCAACTGCTGGGACCAGGACCCGAAATCCGCAGCGCGGCGATCTGGGAATCAAGCCGTTTCTGCATCGACCCGGAGATTTCGCAGGACCGCGCCAGCAACCAGGTCACGGTTGCGGCTGCCGAACTGATGTGTGGTGTCGGCGAACTCGGACTCGCCTCCGGCCTCAGCCATATCGTCACCGTGACCGACGTGTTCCTCGAACGCATGTTCAAGCGCATGGGTTGCCCCGGCGAGCGCATCGCCGACCCGCAGCGGATCGGTTCGGTCCAGGCTGTCGCCGTATCATGGGAGGTAAGTGTTGACCTGCTCGACCGGATGAAAGCGGTCGCCGCGATCGACGGCAGCGTCCTTGAGCGTCCGATGACTCTGGCATCTGCACGCGCCGCGTAAACATCAAGGGTGGCCGGTGCCCGACCGGCCCGGCCGCTCTTTCCCTGTCATTTTACTTTGTCGTCAAGTGCCGTATTGTGGAGGGAGTGAAACACAAAGTTGAGTACCGACAGGTACCCCCAGTCGGAGCCAGATCCACTGACCAGACTGCTCGGCCCATTGCTCGCCGTCGCCTTGTTCGTGGCGAACCTGCCGGACGCTGCTGCAGCGTCCCTGGCATGCGAGAGATTGCGCGACCGTCTGGCGAACGTCGATCTCGCAGTTTCGTCCGAAGACGTCAACCGCTATGCCGGCGCCATCTCCCAGCAAAACCTGGAACTGCGGAAGAGCCGTCAGGATCAGCGTCGCCTGCGCTGCCTGACCTCCTCGATCACGACCATCCGGGCCGATGGCGGCAGCGATTGCGGCGATCTCGCAAAGGCGATCGCCCGGATGGAAGCGAACAAGGACATTCTGACGCAAAAGCTGATGGAACTGCGCGAAGGACTGGGCACAGCCGAGACCGCGCGGCTGCAACAGGCTCTGACTGACAATGGCTGCACGAGTGATGGATCGGAGGTATTGAATGCCGAGGAACCTGCCCGCGTCCCCTATCTCAACACCCTGCCCGAGCCGTATCAGCCGGACCGTGCCGGTGAAGCCATGGCATCCTTGCGGCCGTCGATCAACATCCAGCCATCCGGCGAAGTCCGCACCCTTTGTGTGCGCACCTGCGACGGCGGCTTCTTCCCGATCTCGTCGCGCACCACGTCCTTCAACTTCGCGCGTGACGCCATGCAATGCCAGCAGATGTGCCCCGGCGTCGAGACGGAACTGTTCTTTCATCCCGCCGATTCCGGTGAAACGGCCGACATGATCTCTTCGGTCGACGGGCGATCCTATCGCGATATGCCGAACGCATTTCTGTACCGCACGCGCAGGCCCGCCGAAGATCCGCAATGCCGCTGTGATCTGGCCCGCTACCACCAGCGGATGACACCGCGTCCGCCGGCGCCGGACTATCAGTCTTCGATCGTCAATCTCGCGCCGAAGAAAGCAGCACAGACATCCGCCCTGAAACCTGCACCCGAGCGCGAACTTGATGAAGCGGCGCTCAAGGTCCGACAGGTCGGCCCTGTCTTCCTTCCGCCAACAAACGGGACCATCGATCTCAGAAAGCCTGCAGCCCCTGGGCCCCAACCGCTGCAGGAATAAGCGGCGTCACGTCTGATCGGCGATGGGCTGCTGGCACGGCCAGCATTCTTCGAAAACCAGATCGTCCAGCGCAAGCCGCTTTCGCCATCCCTTCACCTCCAGTTCCGGCGCCCCGTAGAGTTCATCGACGAAACCGAGGCAGAGATAGCCAATGATTTCGACACGCTCCGGAATGCCGAGGATGGCCTTGACGTCCGCCTCGTGAAAGATGCTCACCCAGCCGACACCGACGCCCTCGGCGCGCGCTGCAAGCCACAGGTTCTGAATCGCGCAGACGGTGGAATAGGCATCCATGCGGGGATTATGTGTGCGCCCGAGCACGACGGGACCGGCGCGGTCCGGATCGCAAGTAACGCAGATGTTGACCGGTGCCTTGCGGATACCTTCAAGTTTCAGCGCCCGATAGGCCTGCTGCCGTTTTCCGGAAAACATGTCGGCCGCTTCAAGATTGGCCCGTTCGAAAGCGCGCCAGATTGCCTCGCGGCGCTCGGGGTCGCGAATGACGAGGAAATTCCACGGCTGCATGAATCCGACCGAAGGCGCGAAATGGGCAGCCAGGAGGAGCCGCCGAAGCAGGTCGTCCGGCAAAGGATCGGGCAGGAACTGGTCACGCACATCGCGACGGGTTTCGATGGCGCGGTAGACGGCCGCCTTCTCCGCATCGGAAAAGGCTCCGGCTCGGACGAGGGCCTCGTTCGGCAAGTCGTGCATTCGGTTGTCTCCAACGATGCGCAACCGCCCGCCGTCCACGCGGGCTAGGTCTATCGTGTCAGGCCGGTCTTCTGACTCGGTTTCGACCCTGGTATGCCGCCTTCCCGATCGTGACGACCAGTGGCCGGGTTTCCCCTTGAAGCATCCAGGTCCACCTCACAGCGCTGGGCACGTCCCGGAATTTCACCGGGTTCCCGATTCTCCTGCCAAACGGCAGGCACCTGACGACTGACTTCTAGCCTATCGAGCAGGACACGCACAGGTCTCGTTGCGACAGTCAGTCGCTTTCGGGGAAATAGCGCACGAAAGCGAATTCGGTGCCATCGGGCGACCAGTTCGGCACGTTGATCGATCCCTGCCCGCCGAAGAATTCGAACAGCGTCTCGACATTGCCGCCATCGACATCCATCAGGCGAAGTCGAACCTGCTTGTCGCGGGGATGACCCGATACATCGGCGTCATAGGACAGAAACAGCACTTTGCTCCCGTCCGGTGACGGATGGGGAAACCAGTCGCCGTAACCATCGGACGTCAATTGCTGCAGGTCGCTGCCATCGGTGCGCATCCGCCAGATCTGCATGGTGCCGGTACGACTGGAATTGAAATAGATCCACTGTCCGTCCGCCGAATAGTCTGGACCGTCATTATGCCCCTCGCCGTTCGTCAGCCGACGCTCGGGACCGCCCTTGGTCGAGATTGTGTAGATATCGAAGACGCCGCCGCGCTCGCCGCAATAGGCGAGTTCTTTCCCGTCGGGCGACCAGCCATGCCAATAGGATGGCATCTTGTCTGTGACCTGCCGCGGTTCGTCGTCCCCGTCGCCCAACAGATAGATGCAGGATTTGCCGTGGAGCGTATGGTCGGAGAACGCGATCGAGGCACCGTCCGGCGAAATGCCGTGATCGTTGTTGAGGCGGACGGCAAAGCCCGTGTCGATCGGTTCCGGTTCAGCATCCTCCTCGTCGAGCGGCAGCGCGTAGAGCAGCCCATCGCCATTGATGACGAGAAACTCTCCGTCACGCGACCAGTTCGGCGCTTCGACAAGATCTTCTGTCTGCCAGACAATCTGGCATTCACGTGTCTTGATGTCGTAGATTTCGACGGAACTGCGCATTTGGCCTCCTCTCGCCCGTTCCGGACCGCTCAGCGGTCTCGGAACCGGTTGGTGATCGGATAGCGCCGGTCGCGTCCGAAGTTTTTCTTGGTGATCTTGACGCCGGGCGCGGACTGCCGGCGCTTGTATTCGGCAAGGTAGAGCAGGTGTTCGACGCGGTGAACAGTCGCAATGTCGTGCCCCCGCGCGATGATCTCGTCGACGCCCATTTCCTTTTCGACCAGGCATTCGAGGATATCATCGAGCACAGGATAGGGCGGCAACGAATCCTGGTCGGTCTGGTTGGGACGCAGTTCGGCCGAAGGCGCCTTGGACAGGATATTGGCTGGAATGACCTCGCCGGACGGCCCAAGCGCGCCCGGCGGCACATGTCCATTGCGCCAGGCCGAGAGTGCATAGACCTGCATCTTGTAGAGGTCCTTGATCGGATTGAAGCCGCCATTCATGTCGCCGTAGAGCGTGGCATAACCGACCGACATTTCCGACTTGTTGCCGGTCGTGACAACCATCGAACCGAACTTGTTGGACACGGCCATCAGGATCGTGCCGCGGGTCCGGCTTTGCAGGTTCTCTTCGGTGATCCCGCTTTCGGTCCCTTCGAACATATCGGACAAGGCCGAGAGGAACCCCTCGACCGGATCCGAGATCGGCACGATGTCGTAATGGCAACCGAGCGCCTTGGCACAGGCCTCGGCATCGGCAAAACTTTCTTCGGAGGTATAGCGATAGGGCAGCATCAGCGTGCGCACCCGCTCTTCCCCCAGCGCATCGACCGCAATCGCTGCGCAAATCGCCGAATCGATGCCGCCGGACAGGCCGAGCACGACGCTCTTGAACCCGTTCTTGTTCACATAATCACGGAAGCCGAGCACGCAGGCGCGATAATCGGCCTCTTCGCGTTCCGGAATGCGCGACATCGGCCCGCCTTCGCAGCGCCAGCCGCCATCCGTACGTTTCCAGGTCGTCACGGCCAGCGTCTCTTCGAACTGGCTCATCTGGAACGCGAGCGACTTGTCGCCGTTGAAGGCAAAGCTTGCCCCGTCGAAAACCAGTTCGTCCTGGCCGCCAAGCTGGTTGGCGAAAATCAACGGCAGTCCGGTCTCGATCACCTGGCGGAGTGCGACCTGATGCCGGACATCGACCTTGCCGCGATAATACGGCGAGCCGTTAGGCACGAGCAGGATCTCTGCCCCGGTTTCGGCCAAGGTCTCGCAGACACCGAGATCGTTCCAGATTTCCTCGCAGATCGGAATGCCGATCCTGACACCACGGAAATTGACAGGTCCCGGCATCTCGCCTTCGACGAATACCCGCTTCTCGTCGAACTCGCCGTAGTTCGGCAGGTCGAGCTTGTCGCGCAAGCCGAGAATGCGACCACCGTCGAGGATCGCGACTGAGTTATGCCGGCCACGCGTGCCCTGGCGCGGAAATCCGACGATGACACCCGGCCCGCCATCCGCCGTGTCGGCCGCCAGCGCTTGCACGGCCTCCAGGCAAGCCGCAAGAAACGCGGGCTTCAGAACCAGATCCTCTGGCGGATAGCCAGAGATGAACAGTTCGGTCAGGAGCAGCAGATCCGCCCCCTGCCCGGCAGCTTCCGCCCGCGCGGCCCGTGCTTTTGCCAGGTTGCCGGCAACGTCGCCAACCGTCGGATTGAACTGCGCAACGGCAATGCGCAACACGTCGGGGATATCAAGTTGTTCGCTCATGATCTCGATTTAGCGGCTCGGCCAACGAACCGCAACGGCGGTTGAACATTCAGAGCCCCGCCTCCCGCTAAAAAGACCGGAAATCTCCGGGGAACACAGATGCTTCTCGCTCGGTTCATGTAGCATTCATGACGAATATGTGACAGCTATGCGACAGTTTCGTAGCGCCCATCAGACCCGCCGGAGAAAGACGTGGCCGACAACAGCCCGAAATCGGTAATCGCCAACATTTTTCCGTCCTTCGGCGCGTCCGGCGAGACTTCCGCAGAAAACGCGAAGGTCGTTCAGCTTGTGCTGCAAGTATTGTCGACGGCACTGATTGCCTTGCTGACGATCATCGCAAGCGAATGGCTTGCCCGCGGCACCTTTGCCGATATCGGTGATTACATGACCTCGACGAGCCGTGCCGGCATGGTCGCGGTCGGCATTGTCTTCCTGCTGCTGATGTTTACCGATGCCATCATCGGCCGTGCGCACCAGTCGGCCGTCTTTATCGTGCCGCTCGCTCTGCTGCCGGCCTTCTTTTCCGGCCAGAAGCAGCTCTACCTCTCCGATCCGCTGTACCCGAGCGACCTGCTTTTTGGCCGGCAGATCATGGAACTCTTGCCTGTTATGGTCGCAGCTCAGCCGCTGACGGCCTTGGCGATCCTGGTCGCGGCAATCGCCGTCATCGCCATTCTCGGCACGCTGATTTTCAAGAGCCGCAAACTGTTTGCGCGGATCAGCATGCGCTCCCGCATCGGCCGGCTCGCCATCTCCCTGCCGATCCTCGCCTCGTTTGTATCCTTGATGGACCCTATGGCGTTTTCCGCCGTCCGCGACCGGCTGAACATCGTGCCGATGATGTGGGACCAGAAGGAAAACTATCGCCACAACGGCTTCCTGATGGCCTTCGCCTTCAACGTGCCGATGGCCCGCATCAGCGCGCCGGACGGCTACGGTCAGCCGGCGATTACCGACATTCCGTCCGATCGTGTTCCTGCCTCCTTCTTCTCAGGTCGCCAGGCCGACGTGATCGTGGTGATGAGCGAGAGTCTCTGGGACCCGACCCGGCTGACCAGCGTTCGCTACTCCGAAGATCCGATGCCGACAATCCGGGCTGCCAAGTCTGGCGACCTCTTCTCACCGGAATTCGGCGGCATGACCGCCAATGTGGAGTTCGAAGCCCTCACCGGATTCTCCAACGCCTTCCTGCCCTATGGCAGCATTCCCTATCAGCAGTATATCCGCCGCCCGCTGCCGTCGCTCGCTACTTTCTTTGAATCGAAGGGCTATGTGACCAAGGCGTTCCACCCGTTCCAGAGTTGGTTCTGGAATCGCCAGAACGTCTACCAGGCCCTTGGCTTCCAGCAGTTCCGTTCGGAAGAGAATATGCCGGCGATGGACAAGCGCGGCATCTTCGCCTCGGATGATGCGCTGACGCGCTACATCATCAAGGAAGCAGACAACACAGAACAGCCCTTCTTCTTCTTCGCCGTCACCCTGCAGGGCCACGGCCCCTATGAAGAAAATCGCTATGCGAAGAACACCGTCGGGATCGACGCACCGACCCTGTCGGATGCTCCGACCAAGACGCTCGCCACCTATACCCAGGGCGTCAAGGAAGCCGACCAGAGCCTGAAGATGCTGATGGACTGGGCCAAGAAGCGTCGCCGCGAAACCATCATCGTGATGTTCGGCGATCATCTTCCTCCGCTCGGCGAAGTTTATACCGAGAGCGGCTACATGCCCAACGTCGTTGCCACACGCAAGGCATCGGTGCCGAACATGAAGCGCGAGCATGAGACGCCGCTCGTTGTCTGGTCCTCAAAGCGCGGTGTGCAGAAGGATATTGGCTCGGTGAGCCCGGCGCAGCTGCCTCATGTCGTCGTTCGCCTTGCCGGCTACCGCCACCCTTATTACACCGGTGTCCTGGGCCGCGTTGCCGAGCGCTACACGGTCGTTGACCGCCACCAACTGATCGGTCGTAACGCCAAGTCACAAGCGGACTGGTCAATGTCCGGTGCCGTCGACCCGTTGATCCGCGACTATCGCATGCTGCAGCATGACGTGATGTTCGGCGAAGGTTATGGTTTGGAGCGTTTCTTCCCCGAACAAGCGTTACGTCTCCAGCCCAATAGCTGACTTTGAACCACAACTTTTAACGCGTTAGCCATATCCCCAGTTTGCAGGGCTCAATATCTTGCGACCTGTACGAATATGCGTCATAGACTTTTTTTTGTTCAGTGTTACGCGGCGCTTGACAGTATTCGCGATGGCTCGCGGAAGCTGTTCGCGGCATAACATACACTTTAATTGACAAAAGTCATGAATATGATGCAGAGCTGTGCCATGCCGCCAATGACGCGTGCTGAAATCGCGGCCCATCCGCTTTTCCCTTCGATCGAAAAACAGATCGCAAACCACCTGATAGGCATACACTTGCGCACGCCGCGCATGTCCCGCCTCAAGGCGTCGCACCGCAAGTGGCTGATGACGCAGTCGCTGTTTGCGCTCGCATTGCGGCGCAGGCCGGATGATCCCCTGTCTGGCCTGACAGCCACGCGCTTCGTCGAAACCGTGATGCGTCTCGGAGCAGCCAGCCGCAACACTGCGACCGGATATCTGGCCGAGCTCGTGGCCTACAAATTCCTGCGCGACGTACCGGATGTGCCAGATCGACGTGTGCGGGTCCTCGAAGCGACGGAACTGAGCCTCGGCGGCATGCGTAGCTGGTTCAATGGCCACATGGCATGCCTCGATCGTCTCGACGGTGGGCATCGCGAGCAGATGTCGATCGAGCACGAAACAATCTTTGTCCTCGCGCAGCCGATGGCAGCCGACATGCTGGTTGCCGACCCCCTCTGGCGGGATCCGCCGGACTCGATCGGCCACTTCCTGTGGTCGGACCTCGGCGGCATGATCCTGCATGACCTCGTCGCGCGCCTTGAGCACGTTGACCGCCAGGCTGCCCGAGTGCTGGCAGGCCCCGTGACGCTTGCCGAACTGAGCGAGACATACCAGGTGTCTGCAACCAACCTGAAGCGCATGTTCAAGAAGGCAGAGACAGATGGTTTGCTCGGCTGGGAATTTCCCCGTCGACGCGGCAGTCTGTGGCTCAGCCAGTCCTTTCTCGAGGACTACTTCACCTGGCAGTCTACCAAATTCGCAGCCCTGGATGCCGCCTATTCGCAGGCCTGCCTTGAGCTTGGCATCCGAAATACGGCGAATGTCGCCGCCGCCTGATCACACCCGCTGCCGTCAGCTCTGGCTGGCGGCAAACTGCGGCAATGCGTCATTGATCTCGTAGAAATCGCCCTTGTCGGCACAATAGATGTGGTAGCCGCCGGAAAGTCCCGTCGGCGTGTCGAAGAGACCGGCCATCAGCGAGATCGACGCTTCGCCGTCGCCCTTCCAGAACAGGGCCGAGCCGCAGACCCGGCAGAAGGCCCTGTCCGCCTCGGGGCTCGCCCGGTAGCGGCTGATGTTGTCCTCGCCGTCAATCGAGACATCCCCGACAGCCGCATTGGTCGTTGCGTAATACAGGCCGGTCTGGCGGCGGCATTGCGTGCAATGACAGTAACCCACAGACCCGAGTGGCCCCTTCACAGTGATCCTCACCGCACCACACAGGCACTTACCGGAAACGGCATCTGTCATTCAATTCCTCCCTGGCAAAACGACAATCGGGCGAGCTTCCTGGAAGCCCACCCGATCGTCAATCTCTGAAATTTGAAGCTTTGCTTCAGCCGTTCGCGACCATCATCCGCTTTTCGTCGCGACCGCCCTTCATCCGCTCCGCGAGCAGGAAGGCCAGCTCCAGCGCCTGGTCGGCGTTGAGGCGCGGGTCGCAATGGGTGTGGTAACGATCCTGCAGATCCTCGGCAGAGACCGCGCGCGCGCCACCGGTGCATTCGGTCACGTCCTTGCCGGTCATCTCGATATGGATGCCGCCCGGATGCGAGCCTTCGGCACGGTGGATCTGGAAGAAGCTCTCGACTTCCGACAGGACGCGCTCGAAGGGCCGTGTCTTGTAGTTGTTGAGCGTGATCGTGTTGCCATGCATCGGATCGCAGGACCACACCACCTTGCGACCTTCGCGCTCGACGGCGCGGATGAGACGCGGCAGATGGTCTGCAACCTTGTCGTGGCCGAAGCGGCAGATCAAGGTCAGCCGACCGGCCTCGTTCTGCGGGTTCAGGATGTCGATCAGGTTCAGGAGATCGTCCGCCTGCAGCGACGGACCGCACTTGAGACCGATCGGGTTCTTGATGCCACGGCAGTATTCGAGATGCGCATGGTCGGCCTGGCGGGTGCGGTCGCCGATCCAGATCATGTGGCCGGACGTCGCATACCAGTCACCAGACGTGGAATCCACGCGCGTCAGCGCCTCTTCATAGCCGAGAAGCAGAGCCTCGTGGCTGGTGAAGAAATCGGTCTCGCGCAGGCTCGGATTGTTTTCCGAGGTAATCCCGATCGCCTTCATGAAATCCATGGTCTCGGAAATGCGGTTCGCAAGCGTACGGTAGCGCTCGGCCTGCGGGCTGTCCTTGATGAAGCCCAGCATCCACTGATGGACGTTTTCGAGATTGGCGTAACCGCCCATCGCGAACGCCCGAAGCAGGTTCAGGGTCGCTGCCGACTGACGATACGCCATCAGCTGGCGTTCCGGGTTAGGAACGCGCGCTTCCGGCGTGAATTCGATGCCGTTGATGATGTCGCCGCGATAGCTCGGCAGCTCGACGTCACCGATCTTCTCCATGTCCGACGAACGCGGCTTGGCGAACTGGCCGGCGATGCGGCCGACCTTCACCACCGGCAGCTGCGCGCCGAAGGTCAGGACGACGGCCATCTGCAGGAAGGCACGGAAGAAGTCGCGGATGTTGTCAGCGCCGTGTTCGGCAAAGCTTTCGGCGCAGTCGCCGCCCTGCAGCAGGAAGGCGTTGCCTTCCGCGACCTGGGCGAGCGACTTCTTCAAGCGACGGGCTTCGCCTGCAAAGACCAGCGGCGGATAGGATGCGAGCTGCTGCTCGGCAGCCTTCACTGCGTCCTGGTCCGGATAGGCCGGAACCTGCTTGATCGGCTTCTGCCGCCAGCTGCTCGGGGTCCAATTTTGCGCCATGGTCGTCACCTGTCTGTACTGAAACTGCGGCAGCCTCCCAGCCGCATGGGATGGGGGCTTATAAACGGTTATCTAGGGCTTGGAAAGCCGAAGTTTAAGGGCTTTCGAAGACATTGGAGCAAGCGTCGGCTCAGGCGCTCATCCACTCTCCGGCGCATGGCAGCCCGGCCCTCAAAAACCTCGCCACTTGCATTGACCTGAACGTAAACGTAATCTGCCGTCATCTGCGATGGGAGGATGCGGATGCCCCCTCAACACAGCGGGCAACCGCCAGGAAAGCGCGACCTCGTTATCACCACGGCTGACGGATTTCCACTTGCCGCAACCCTGTTTGGCGGGACGGGCGATGGTCCACTCGCCCTGATCTCTTCGGCTGCCGCCGTGCCGCGCGGCTTCTATGCCCGCTTTGCCGAACATCTCGTTCAAGAACATGGCTTCCGGTCGGCCCTCACCTATGACTATCGCGGCGTCTCAAGCTCGACGGCACCACCGAGCTGGCGCCGGCCGATGTTGATGCGCGACTGGGCGCATTTCGACATGCCTGCCGCTCTGAAGGCTCTCGATGCTGAAGCGCCCGGCCATCCGATGGTCGGCGTCGGCCAGTCATTTGGTGGCCAGGTCCTGGCGCTCGGCGGCTGCTCGGAACGTTTTCAACGGTACCTGATGGTGGCGACGATGACGGGCTACTGGGGCAACACGAGCCAGCCCTGGCGTGTCTTTGGCCAGATGAATATTATCGGAGTTCCGGTCGCAGCATTGCTCGGGCGGGTTCCCGGCAGCATCGGCCTTGGCCAGTCCCTGCCCGGCCCTGTCTTTCGCGAATGGGCCAGATGGGGCCGCCATCCGGAATATTTCTTTGCCGACCCGACCATGGATGCCGTCCGGCGTTTCGGCGAGGTTGAAACCCCGATCCTGGCACTCGGCATGACTGACGACCCCTGGGGCACGCCGCGCGCCCAGCATGCTCTGCTCAAATATTATCATCGTGCGCCGACCGAAATCCGCTGGCTCTCCCCCGAAGACGCCGGTGGCCCCATCGGCCACCTCGGTTTCTTCCGGGCGCAGTTTCGCGACAGTCTCTGGCAGCCCGCGATCAATTGGCTACAGCAGCCCTGACTTGCTGCAGCGCACCCTGGTTACCCCCAGTTTCCACAGGATGATGTCTTAAGACTGCAATGCATCGCCTTGCCCCGATAGCCGGTGAGTCGCATCATCGAACCTCTCCGAATACCGCAGCGCCGGACGCCGTCCGATCTCCTGCGGCCAGCTTCACGCAAGCCCCGCCGGCTAATCGCCCTGGTGGGGGCAGTGCAGTAAGTTGGGAAACCTTTGGTTTCTCGCGTTGATCATGAGGATCATTGTGATGGCGTATGATTGGAGTGGCGTGCAGACCCGCCGGAACCGCAGGCTGCGGTTCGTTTTATTGTCCCTGTTGGCGCTGGCCGTTCTCACGGCCCCGATCGTCGCCACGGAACTTGTCCAACGTTTTTGACAGCGCCGACATAAGCGCGGTCGCAGGGCAGCCTGCGCTGGACAAAGGCCCGCCGGTGCGAAACACCATGAGGCGGGCCTTTCCATGTTTACACGCGCTCGCCGTTCTTCACCCGGTAACTGGGGGTGTACATCGTGACCAGCTCCTCTGCCGCCGTCGGATGCACGGCCATGGTCCGGTCGAAATCATCCTTGGTGCAGCCCGCCTTGAGCGTGATGCCGAGAAGCTGCGCCATCTCGCCAGCGTCATGACCGAGGATATGGGCGCCAACGACCCTGCGGTCCTCGGCATTGACGATCAGCTTCATGATCATCTTCTCGGCTCGCCCGGACAAGGTAGCCTTCATCGGTCGGAACTGGGCGCGGTAGACTTCGATCTCCGCAAATTTTTTCGCCGCCTGCTCCTCCGACAGCCCCACAGTTCCGACCTCGGGCTGCGAGAACACGGCGGTCGCGATCAGGTCGTGGTCCGGTGATGTCGGCTTGTCCTTGTATTCCGTATCGATGAAGCACATCGCCTCATGGATCGCGACCGGGGTCAACTGCACGCGGTCGGTCACGTCGCCGAGAGCAAAGATGCTCGGCACAGTGCTGCGCGAATATTGATCGACGACGATCGCACCGCGTTCGTTGACGGCAACGCCGGCCGCCTCGAGCCCCAGCCCCTTGGTATTCGGATCGCGGCCTAGCGCCAGCATGACCTGCTCCACCACGAGCACGCCATTGTTCATTGTCTCGACCTTGAGATTGCCGGCCGGGCTCTTCTCGACCTTCTGGATGTGGTCGTGGCACAGGATACGGATGCCCTTGGCTTCCATCGCTTCATGCAAACCGCGCCGGATGTCCTGGTCGAAACGGCTGAGGATTTCCGCCCCCCGGTAAATCAGCGTCGTCTCGACACCCAGACCATGGAAGATATTGGCAAACTCAACAGCAATGTAGCCGCCGCCGGCAATCAGGATCGACTTCGGCAAGGTCTCAAGGTGAAAGGCCTCGTTTGACGAAATGCACAGTTCGTGGCCCGGCAGCGAGGCATGCGGGTTCGGCGCCCCGCCGACCGCGACAATGATGCGCTCTGCGGTGACTTCCCGTCCGTTCGAGACGAGCCGGACGCTGTGTGGACCGGTGAGTTCGGCGCGAGCCTGCAGGATCTCCGCACCGGCCCCTTCGAGGCCTTTGCGATAGAGCCCTTCGAGCCGGTCGATTTCCTTGTCCTTCGCGGCCACCAGGGCCTTCCAGTCGAACCGGCTCTCGCCCACCGTCCAGCCAAAGCCGGCGGCATCCTCGAAATGCTCATGAAACTGTGAGGCGTAGACGAAAAGCTTCTTCGGCACGCAGCCGCGGATGACGCAGGTGCCGCCGAACCGATATTCCTCGGCGATCGCCACCTTCTTGCCCATGGCGGCAGCAAGCCGCGCACTGCGCACGCCGCCTGAGCCACCCCCGATCACGAACAAATCATAGTCGAACTGGCTCATGGGTGATGCTCCTGCGCGTTTGGGCTGCGTCGATGTCAGCCTGATATAGGTGGCCGGTGGACAAAAAGAAAAGCCCGGGACGATGCCCGGGCTCGGAAATCCAACAGGGAATGGATCAGGGCTTCGGCGCCGCAGCAGCCGGCTGTTCCGGCTGTACGATCTTGAGCAAGGCTTCGTTGGACTGCTTTTCGAGGTCACGCGCCATGCCCGACGTCCAGATGTCGGCGGCCTTGAGCAATTCGCGGGTGGCGATCGGGCCGTCCTTGAGCAGCTTCTTTCCGGCATCGCTCGAATAGAAGGCGGTGATCGCCTGGAGTTCTTCGGGCGTAAACGCCTTGGCATAAACCAGGGCAGCTTCGCGTTCGAGATCGGCGCGGCGGGCAGCGAGCTTCAGCGCCTCGGCTTCGATGGTCGAGGAAATCTGGTCCTGCAGGTTCGGATAGGCCTGGATGAGCTGAACCGTGAGACGGTCCATGATGTTCGGCAGGATGGCGTCGAAGCGATCGGTCACGCCAAGCGCGTCGATCGCGGCGCGGGCGGCCTGCAGGTGTTCCGGAGCGACGTCCTGCGCCTTGGCAGACAATGCGCCCAGCATGACGCTACCGGCGATGACTGCGATCGAGGCGAAGCGGCCCATACCCGAAATGCTGATCATGTAATTCTATGCTCCTGTTAGTTTTTCGGCTCCATCACGCGCGCTCCCGCCGGACCGGCGATGATCGCGAGGGATGCCAAGTTTATGAATAGGCCGTGTTCCACCACGCCGGGGATCGCATTCAGCTGTTCCGCCAAAGCGTCTGCATCAGGAATGCGGCCAAAAGATGCGTCGAGAATGAGGTGTCCGCCATCGGTCATGTAGAGGCTGTCGTCACTGCGCTTGCGCAAGGTGAGTGCGCCGGAAAGACCGAGCCGCGACGCCAGCGCCTCGATGGCGATCTGGGTCGAAACCTGACCGAAGGGATTGATTTCGATCGGCAGCGGAAAGGCACCGAGCGTATCGACGATCTTGGTTTCGTCGGCGATCACGATCATCCGGCTGGAGGCCGACGCGACGATCTTTTCGCGCAGCAGCGCCCCGCCACCGCCCTTGATCAGGCGAAGCTGTGCATCGATTTCGTCGGCACCGTCGATGGTCAGGTCCAGTTCCGGCAATTCGTCGAGAGAGCGCAGTTGCACCCCAAGTTCGAGGCAAAGCCGCGCCGTGCGCTCCGAAGTCGGCACGCCTTCGACCTTCAACCCACCGGCGACCCGTTCGGCCAGCAGCCGCACGAATTCTTCAGCGGTCGATCCGGTTCCGATTCCAAGCCGCATGCCATCCTCGACATGCGTCAGCGCCTCGGCTGCCGCCTTGATCTTCATTTCCCGGGCGTCCATGCGCCGAAAGCTCCCGTCTGTTGCGTCGAAAGCTGTTTACACGGCTCGTTCCACAAACGAAAGCCCTGCAGGAGGGCGTCCAATTGCCTTTTGCGGGGATTTCCCCTAACGCCGGACAGCAAATTCCTCACCCCCGGAGCATGACCTTGACCGCGACGACCATAGTCTTCGACCTCGACGGAACGCTGGTGGACACGGCACCCGATCTTGTCGCCAGTCTCAACCACACCATCGCGCTCAAGGGCCTTACCCCCGTCGGCTACGAGGATCTGACCCATCTTGTCGGTCAGGGTGCCCGGGTGATGATCGCGCGGGCCTTTGCTCTTCGCGGCGTATCGCTTGCAGAGGACGAACTCCCTGGCCTGCTCGATCGCTTCATCGCGCATTATGCAGCCGGCATGCCGGGAGAAAGCCGTCCCTATCCCGGACTGATCGAGGCGCTGGATCGCCTGCGAGGCGCCGGCCATCTGCTGGCGGTGTGCACGAACAAGATGGAGGGTCTTGCCCGGCCCCTCATCGAAAAGCTCGGCCTGACCGGTTATTTCACCGCAATAACGGGCGGCGACACCTTTGCCGTCCGCAAGCCCGATGCCGCTCATCTGACCGGCACGATCGAGCTGGCAGGCGGCGTGCCCCACAAGGCCCTGATGATCGGCGACAGCATCAACGACATCCTGGCCGCCCGCAATGCCGGCATCCCCTCGATCGCTGTTCCGTTCGGCTATTCCGACGTCTCCATCGAGACGCTGGGGGCAACCCGGATCATCGAACATTTCGACGAGCTGACGCTCGAACTGGTGGAACGCCTCACGGACGCAGCCTGACCGGAAACGAAAAATGGCGGGCCAAGCCCGCCATCTTCGATCGTATAATTGCCGGTCCCGCGATCAGGCCTTGGGTGCCCGGGCGTCGGTCGTGACCTTGAAGGCCTTGCCCGTATAGTCGTCGCGGCCATAGACGTCGTCGAAATATTCGATCACGCCATCCTTGTTCGGCCAGGCGGTGAAGTAAGCGACATAGACCGGGATCTTCTGCGGCACCTGGACGGCGCGGTTCTGACCGGATGCGATCTGCTTGCCGATTTCTTCGACCGTCGTCCCCATCACGGCCGCTGCCATGACCCGCGGCTGCTGAAGACGGACACAGCCGTGGCTGAGTGCACGCATATCCCGATTGAAGAAGCTCTTCGACGGCGTGTCATGCATGTAGATCGCATGGTCATTCGGGAAGAGGATCTTCAACTCGCCGAGCGCATTGTCGCCCCCCGGCGGCTGCCGCACATCAACCGAATGGGTCGTGTTCCAATCGACCTGACTGGAGGCAACCTTGCGGCCACCATAGGACACCTCATAACCGAGACGATCCAGATAGGAGGGATCGGCCCGAAGCTTCGGCAGCATCTCGTTGATGATGATCGACTGTGGCACGCCCCAATAGGGATTGAACTCGACCGTCTCGATCTGATCCTGGAAGA